>Ga0307431_1000088_pt1 | contig 73864 bp, 138 predicted proteins | sample SalMarWE160170MG_FD_202155 | JGI IMG/M metagenome (GOLD analysis project Ga0307431, IMG submission 202155) | Salt marsh sediment microbial communities from the Plum Island Ecosystem LTER, Massachusetts, United States - WE1603-170 | ecosystem: Environmental > Aquatic > Marine > Intertidal zone >...
TTTGATAATTATATTGCTGAGATGCCATATGATCCTTTTAAGTATTACATACCAAATTCTTTAAATCGTTCTTCAGCGTGAAGAGGAACTTCATCCAGATTAATGTTCTGCCTTTTCATTTTATTCTTCCGAACAATTTTGTTTTCCTCTTTCCATAATCTGGCAAAGAAAGGATTATTATTCCTATTCACTTTTAAAGGTATTTTAGTTCCATCTTCTGTAATTTCATATTGTTTTTCCAATTTATCTAAATCAGATTTTCTTGGTGCAATATCTTCTTGTTTAATTTCAGAAAGTTTCACCGCTTTCAAATCACCAGAACGTAAAGATTCTCTAATAGATTCTGAGTGTAAAACTTCTTTGGATGTAAACAATTTGGTTAAATTCACTAATTGTCTAGCCTTGAGAGCAAAACCATTTTTACCAAGATCTGGTAAAACTAAAAGACCATTAGTAAGATTTAAAACATAATCAATTTTTTCAGTATCGATAGGTTTAACATCACCGCTAAGCAATCCTCTAGTTTCAAGTTCCTTGATTTGATCAGCTGATAAATTAAAATTTTTACTAGGCGTTTCATAAACTTCATCATATCCATCTTTTTCATTAAATTCTGAGTGTAAAACTTGTTCAGAAGAACCTACATTGTCATCATTGGCAGAAAATTTATTCTCATCTACCACCTTATCAGTTAAATCATCACCCGACTCTTCCGGGTTTACCTTAGGTTCTTGTCCTTCGATGTTATTATCATTTCTTTTTTTATCATCATCTGTCTTTGTTAAAGCCATTATAGCCCTCCATCTTTTTTTACAAAAAAAAGCCAAATCTACCCCTGGGCAGACTTGACCTTTTTTAATTTTACCATTCTTGTCTTAATTAATCAACAATATATTAGGTAGTCAGTTTGAATTTGCCACGTCCAACTGCACGACTATTATGCACAATCATACCAAGAAGCTCATAACCAACAAAACCCAATAATAGATTGTCAGGTTGATCTGCTGGTATAATTTCGGCGTCTGCTCTCATAGGCATCCATGCAACAAACTCAGGAGCAGCTGTTACATAGAAATAACTCTGATTAGAATCATTTGGCTCTATAAGATTAGTTACGTAGAAATTAGCACCCCAGAGATTACCTAAATAACCAGTCTGACGAATTTCAATTCTAGCTACTTCATCAATATTAGTTCGATCCCAACGTCTGATACAGGAAATTCCATCGGGGTTGGTTATAATGGAAGTTCCTAACAAACGCCATTTTTCAACTTCTCTCATAACAAGTGCAACAGTATCATCATTCAAAGGTCCTGCAACAGTGTGCTCTGAATTAGTTTGTGTTGCAGCGGTAAAAAGAAGCGAGAAAATATAAAGATCTTCTTTTATTGCTAAAGATTGTTTTAGTCTTTGTTTTACACGATCAAACACCTTATATTTACGAACCCTTAATTCCCTATAAGGAATCTTAGGATGACTTACTATCTGAAAATCCGGGACTATTGTACGAATTGCATTGACAACAGTATAATGAGAAGCACCATCTTTACCAATTAAGGCACCACTCCATTCCTCAATATCGTTATCATAATACATCATAGCACCATCTGGAATAGTCTCGGTGACAGCTATCCGTCTTCCTATAGGAGCATAATCAAGATGCTTCCTTACCGGATTAGCAAGAGCAGCAGCTATCTTAGCTAAACCCGTTCTAGTCTGAAGAGCAAGGTTTAAAGCTGCTTCTTTTTTAAGAGAATCTCTTTGAGCCTCTTCAGGACTTTTTCTTACACTAAGTTTATTAGCAGTTACTTTAATTTCTTTACCCATGTTTATCCTCCACTTTCATTAAGGCGCTATATAAGTAATGCCTAATTCAATTTTCATTGCAGTAATCCTAGTCCCATCAGGTCCACCAACCACCGAGAGAACCTTCGCATAACAAACATCATCAGCCGAAAGATTATTAGTCCAAACCAAATAGTCTACACCACCAACAGTCTGAGTGGTTGGTTTTAAAATATCACCCGAACCATAACTCTGAGCGGTATCCCAAGGAGCAGTCCCATCAGTATAGATAGCAAAATCACTTCCCTCATTGGATCCTTCTTCCAATATAACTTCAGCAGGGCCTTTGATTAAATCGCCGGCACCACCTAACTTATCCATTTCCCAGTTATTCATAGCAATTCCTGAAAAATTACCTCCACCTGTTATAGTATCAGATAATTCATCATCTATTATATTGAGAGGAGAACCCCCCATATAAAAAATATCAGTAGAAGGATAAGATTTTGAAATTTTGTATAGATACTTAATATCTCTTTTAAGTGCCATACTTTACCTCCAATTAAATTATAAAATAGATTTAAGATTGATAAATTGTCCGTCCCTGACCAAACTAGCATTTCCGTCAGTGTCTTTAAATTCATCAACTTCTTTCTTTAACATATTCAGTTGTCTAGTATTCATAGATGTCAATGTCTTTTTCTCTTTAAGAGATTCCTCAGATCCAATAAGACCTTTCGCTTCCATATTTTCTATCAGTTCAGCTACAATTTCTTTAGTTCCTTTCTTCGCACCGGCTGGGGTTTGTTCCGTTAAAGCCATCTCAGGTTTCTTTGAAACAGAAGGATCTTTAACATTCTCTTGTGCGTTGACAAGAGCTTCTTGCTTATTATCCCCCCCTTCTTGGGCCTTAACAACCTCACCCTTGTAAGGAGGTTTAGCCTTCACATCCGTATCAATTACAGGATTATACTCAGCTTTCTTCTCAATTTTTACTGCTATGTTCTCATTATCGTTAGCCTCTGTCTTCTCCACCCCGGTGTCTTCACCCTCATCAGTCAATTGAATTTGTTTAGCAAATCCTTTGGAAACTACTCCCCTCTTATTATCTGAAGCTACATGAGAAATTAAAGCTTTAACTCGTGCTCCCCTCAAGACGTTAATAGCCTCTTCAGGGTCAAGATCATCAATAACATTAAACACAGCAGTAAGTCTTCTAACCATGCCCTTTGCCCTCTTACAAGCCATTCTCAATCTAGCAGCTTTAGGTTCGGAAATTTTCTTAACCCTAGATACAATATCAGATATCATATCTAAAGCTTCCTGAGGATTAAGTTTCTTATCGATGTCTTTTTTAATTCTAGATTTCTCTAAATCAACTTTCTCTTCAGGTTTTTTAGTCTTCCTCTTGGTGTCAATAGTTTCCGGAGTCGGAATTGTGGGTGTTGCTACCTCCCCAGGTTCGGCAAAATTAACATCAACTTTGTCCTTTGAAATTTTTTTCATGTCAAAAGTAAATTTGTTGACATTTTGATCAAACCAAAAACCAACCGGTTCAAGTTTATATTTTCCACCCAGTCTTTTAGCTAAATTATATAAATATTCTTTAGCTTTTTTATAGGCTTCCTTTTTTCCACCTTCTTTCTGGAAAAAATTCAAAACTTTTGAACCTGTCTTTTTGTCAAGATCAATTATAATTTTACCTTTTCGTCTCATAGGTTTATTCATACTTTACCTCCAAAACCAAAAATTAGTGGGACTACTTCTCAACAATTTATTTCCATATTCCATAGATAACCATAAAAAAAAAAAGATAAAGCAAATATGAAAAAGCATTAATCCCTTTCATAAAACACACTTTATCTTTTATCTAAACTTAACTTATAAATTACTTCAACACCTTTATATAAAAGGAAACCCCTTCCCGAAAAAGTATACAAAATTTTACCCCTAAAAATTAAGTACTTGATAGACAATGAGAAAAGAAGAAAAAAAAATTACCTTGCGTTCACCTTCTTGAGAATGAACCAACTTTTAATGTCTTCAAATCTCAAAAAAAGACAACCAACCTCTATATTAAATCTTCTTCATCGAAAAGATGAGTTTTTCCCTCAATCTTCACCTCATAAAGGCAAGCACTTACTTTTTTATATACTTTTCCAACAGTATCAAGAGAAGTAATATAAACAAGACTGCCTCTCTTAAACCTCTCTTCTATTTCACTTCTCATCTTCTCTTCCGTCTGGACAATTTCATTATCAAGATCAAAAGCTTCACAAGCAGAACTAAAAGCTTCCGGAAAAGCCATATCTTCTTGTTTCATCTTAGTAATAAGAAAATCTAAAGCTGACTTATAAACATCAGTATCTTCTTTTACCTCAGATTCATCAAGAGACTGAGAAATTCTTTCAATCTGTTTTTTCCTATCCACAATATATCTATTTAAAGGAAAAGATGCTAATCTTTCAATCATTTTAGCGTCAGGATCCGCACCTTCTCCACCAGCAAGCCCACCTAAATTTTGAGGTACAATAATAGAATCTTCAAAAAAAGTAATATCAAAACAACTCTCATAACACAATTTCTCTTCACCAGAAGAAGTTTTGATCATAGTACCTTTAAAACCATTTCCCGGTAGTATATGGTCACAATATTCCTCATCATTAGTTGCAATATTGCCACATATAGAACATTGAGTCTCTCCGGCAAAACAACCCATACTAGTATCAGTAATCTTTCCATCTTCGATCCAATCAACCAACAATGGAAATCTAGATGAAGCAACCGCCTTTTTATCTATAGCTAGAACATTCTCAACATACCCACCATCCACAAACACATCTTTATCCCCTTCTCGCCTAAATTGAGGGGGTATATATAAAGAGTCCAAAACCATACCAATTATAATATCGTCTTGATGATCTACTGACAACCTACAACCAACAAAAGTCATATTTCTTGTCTTCAATTCCTCATTAGGAAACCCATCACCGTTTTCATTAGGTCCATACCATTCTTCCGCTGAAATAGACCTATTACGGATATAAATATATCTCTCTGGATCAAGCTTAATCGGTTCAATAGCCGCAATTCTTTTACCAAAATTAGAAAAACCTTTAGTATTTAATGAATCTACTAAATTATTTATATTGTGATGGACTTCTACTATTTTCGTTTTGGTTCCAAATTTCCAAAAACCCATGTTTCCTCCTACCTTAAATTGCTAATATATTGCCCTTTTGGGCTAATTCTTTTTCCAATTGTTTTTTAATAGCTTCGGTATTAGTGTTCATAACATTTGCCAACTGTCTAACTATATCATAAGTTAATAATACTTCAACTCCACCTTTTTGAACAACTTCATCTCCCAAACGAGCTAGAGCTTCATTAAAAATACCCATCTCAGCAGAACCTATTTTGAGTTTCTCCCGAATAAACAGCCAAGAATAATTCTTACCCTTTAAAGTGGGAATAAATTTTACAGAAATCTGCTGAAGTACTGTAAGAAATTTACCACCTCTAAGAAGAGGAATATTCTCTAAATGTTCAATATTTACATAAACTTTGATAACATTATTTTCCTCATCAATAACATACCGGTTCACAAAGTCTTCATAATGAAAACCCATATGTTCAAAGAATTTTTGCACTTCAATTTTAGCCAAATCCTCAACAGTTAAATCTTCTGATGGTTCCTCATAATCTAAATGTTTACGCACTGGATTGTTTAATCCCATCATCAGGTTTATCCTCCTTCTTTGGTTCCTCATCATCATATATTTTCTTTAATTCAAAATCATTGGAATTAACTTTCTTAATAAATCTAAAAACTTGTTTAATCTTTCCTTTTCCTATTTTAACAAATCCCATCTTATCCTCCTATAATTTAATTGGATCCTTTTGATCAAGAAGTTTATGAAGATAAATATCTCCACTCTGTTTATCCACTTTCCATCTCTCATCTGAATTAACACTATTCAATGCTTGATCATAAACTTTAGTCTCTTCTATTTCTGATCCCTTTTCATTGAGAATAATATCAGCAATAAATTCAACATTCTCAGGAATAATTTTCCTTCCATCATAAGTGCAATCTTTATTCTCTTTCATTAAATAATTGAGAACTTTAACAATAGCTGCTTTTTTAGAACTCGCCTCTACTTTATAAACATCTTCACCCATTGGAACACTATAACCTTTAATCTTATAATATCCCTTAATTAGGTCAAAAAGACCATCAACTTGAATATCGCTTTCCTTAATAGAAGCAGTATATCTCATATTAACAGAAAAATCTTTATCCACTATACGAACACTTCCAGTAACATTACCCTCATTTTTATTATCTTCTTCCGGAACCACACTATCTATATGAATTTCATCCAATTCCAAGTTCTCATCAATATCAGTCAGAATATTAGTTATCTTATCAGATGTCATATCAATGAGCTTTTGATACTGTCTATCCTCTTTAACCGAGTCTGAAAATTCACTGTCTACCGAAATTAAAGGTGATATATGAGATACCGGTTCTTTCTCAGTAGTTTTTTCCACAACAATATCAGGGATCTGATCCTTATACTCCTCTTCATCGATCTTTTCTTTATTAAAAGATTCAACAATCCTTTTTTCAATAGAGGTGGATAAAAATTTCTCACTTTTCTTATCATATCTCTTATTATCAAGGCTCACTACCGGATATTCATCGAGAATAAGTTTCGCCAATTTCTCAGAAGCATGTTTAGGATTGAAAGCTTTTGTCTCAAAGAGACTACCACTAACATTAACATTAAATTTACGAAGACCTAATTTCCTCTCAAAAGAATCCGATTCCAAAATAATTTCACCTTCTTCAACACGATAAGGGACCTGTACATCATTGCCAATAGCAGCTATAGCTATGGTCACAACACCTTTATTAGAGTCACTTTTATCACTGGTAACAATACGAGTGACTTCTGCTTCGAGATTATATTCACTGTTAAAATAAGAAGCTATATTCTTACTTATAAATCTTTCTTTTTCCTGCCTTTGATCTCTCTCAAGAACTCGACCAACATCAGATTTAAAATCATCACGAAATATCATGAAACTCCTCCCTTTTAATTAATATTTTTTTCCTTTCTTTTAGATTTTTGTTTTTTTACTCTCTCAATTTCTTTTTCCCCTAATTGATGTACTATTTTCTCAATACTCGCCTTTGTTTTTCTACCCAATTGTCCATTTGTTATCGAATCCAAAGCCTTACCAGGAATAGTATAATCAACTGTTCCTGATTTTTTAAACTCAGGGGGTATCAACATATTTGTCTCATTAATATCTGATAATTTCAGATCTATATTAAGACCTTTTTTCTTAACAGCAGTTTTAACCTCCTCAAATACTTTCTTACGCATTTCTTGATATAGCTTATCATGAACACTTCCCTGCTCTGCCAATAATTGTTCAACCTCATAATCAAAATCCATATCAAACACATTACACAAAGTCTTACTCGAAATGAGATTTTTATCCCATAAATTTATAGCCATATTCTTATAATTAGTATCATCTAAAAGATTCGCCTTATATTGCCAATCAAAATCAGGAATAACAGGAGTCCTATCTTTGTAAGGTCTCCTAATACCATGATCAAGATCACACTTTTTAATCTCATAAAAATCATGCTCAACAGCTACCGGCAAAAACACATTTTTCTTCCAACTATTTTCCAACATTTGTCTTACTGGAATATATCTGGACAATAAAACTCTAGCGCCAATAGAAGCATTGTTATAAGTAGGACCAACACCAGATGTCAATGCTTTATTCGTAAATAATGCCGTGAGAACTCGCTCTTCTATTTGCTGAAGATCCGCAAAAATATTAGGAAACTTACCAGCAGAGCCAACCACTTCATAACTAACTACATTCGGAACAACAAGTTTAAAATCTGGTTGCTGAGTGGAATCCAAAATTAAATTAGATAAAGATTGTAAATATTCTTGCGTTGGGAAAAAACTATCAGATCCTACCTTCCAAATTTCTTTAGGCGCAATATGTCTTTCAGCTACCGCCATCTGGGCCTCCCTCAAACGAGTTTCATGAATCAAATCTATCAAAGCACGTAAGACAATCGAAGAACCCCTAATTGCATAAGGACTCTTCCTTTGCATAATCATCAGATTGAAAGTATCCAATTCGATAGCCTCAGTTGTTTCAATAGCTTCTACAATATCATGAGGCAATTTACCTTTCATGGATTCGCCTTCTTCACCACTGGTAAATAATTCTTTTATACTCTCTCCAAATCTCAATTTATAAATATAATCACTTTCATTACCAAGAATAGGAGTACCTATTATATCAACATATTCCGGTTGTAATAAAGCCGAATCACTCCACCAACCTTCTTTATCATCCCAATATAAATAGGTGAAAACCTCACCTATCAACCACCATTCTCTAAGTTGATCATACATCAACATCAAGGCATTCATTTGATCCAACATATCTTCATAAAATTGATGTATCTTGGGATCAGTAATACCTTTTATTCCAAAACGAGAAAGAGGTAGTTCAGTATGTAAGCTGATGCAATTAAAACACCCCACACCTTGCACCATATAAGTATGTTCTTTCTCTACCTCAATATTATAAACTACTCCATCAAAAGTCTCTTTTTCTATAGAAGAAATTTGCCTATATATTCTTTTATGTTCAGTATCAACAAAAATATTTCTGCGAATTAAACTCTGAGTTAAACTCTTCTTACAATCACCACCATACACTTTTTCAAATGCCCAACGAGGCATAACCCCCCTCCATCTATTATGCTTTCCTACGATATTCCAACCATCTTTTCTGTTTCCTTCTGTAGGCACTATTTCTTTTAATGACACAGGAATATGCAACCTCTCTGCTATAAATTTAATTTGCCAAGCCAAATCTTTAGACACCGTAACATAAACAACTTCTTTTTTTCCAAAATGTCCGTCTCCTTTGAGATAGGATAACAAAAACACCTTTTGAAACTCAAGAGAAGCATATACAATATCATCACTCAATTTTTTAGTGGATGCCCCTTTCCCCACATGCTTAAGACAAAGACTGGCTAATTCTGTAGAACTGACAGCCACTTGATTATAATTTTTAGTGTATGATAAACCAAGATTATCCAAGCAAGAATAAATCTCCTCAATATATTCCTCTTCCGAACGATAAAAACACCATTGAACTTTATCATTACCTACAACACCACCATTTAAGTCTTTTAAATGTTTATGTAATTTATCTGAATATTCTTTTTCGCTCCATTTTTTCTCAGCTCTTTCATGTATTCTCTTACTTTCTTGATCACTGACCAATTTAGAACCAGGAAATCTTTTCAGATATTCTTCTCCCTTAACTCCATGTTTAAAGCAAATATGAGAACCTAACTGTAAAAACTCTTTACCGCATATTTTGCACTTAACTTTTTCATCTTTCCCATATTTCTTAATAGGACGAGAATATTTTCTATATTTATTAACAAACCCTTCAGCGGCATAATATCCCAACAATATTGCATGCTCTATTTTTAAATCGTTCTCTTTAACAAAATCATTCATGGTTGTTATCAGATAATCTTTGGGTTTAATTTTTTCCACTGTTATCTGTTCAATTTTTAAATCATTAGAAGAACATTCATGATATTTACAACACCCACTTTCACCAAAATAACATCTCTTCGGGCTTTTTCTAACTTTACCATTCTTATCTTTATAATTTTTAAATTTACATTTAAATTCTTCTTCTCTTATGACAGGAAACTTATGTTCCCCTGTAACTTTAATTTCCTCCCTTACTCCCATAATTTTAAGTTTGAAAATTTCACCCTCATATTTAGGATTAAAAGTCTTAGTAACTTTCCTAGGTTGAGATAAATGATTTAACACTTCTTCCCCAACTTTAATTTCCTCAATATTTTTAACAGTACCGTCAGCCATATTCACAGGTGTTCCTTCCACAAAACAATTCCCCACCAATGGGTGAAAAGTATCAAAATAGCGGCAATATTGGTTCAAAGTCGCCATGTCCCACGGGATATAGTAATTAATAAAACTAAGCAAAGGAGAATACCATTGTGGAGCTTCTGTCTTTAAATCACCGGTACGCCTCATATTAGATCCTGCAGTAACTGCCCTGGAAGTATAACCATTGCCATAACCACCATACCCACCCGCACCTTTGAAAACAGGAGCACCTATTCCAGCGGATACTTTTCGTGTACCCACTTCTTCAATAAAATCCCTAGGTCTCTTATCAATCATTTATTACTCCTTTTATTTCTCTAATATATCATCACATTCAGGGCCTTGCAATCTTACTATTTCATCCGGAACTCCAACAATTTTACCCCTAGTATTAAGAAACATCTTCTTATATCCACCCTTTCCCCTATCAAAGGCTATAAGAAATTTACCATAATTATTAAGATTATCATAAGCAAATTGTTTCTGAAATACCATAGATCTCAATAAACTAATATGAATATATTCCCAAGTTTCTTGTGCAGAACTCCAATATACAATACTTTGTCCCAAAGGTAAATTTCTCTTCAAAGCTTCGTCCATAATCCATCTTTGAACTTCAAGAATAGAAGCTTCTTTAGGTATAAAGTCAGCAGCACCAACACCAAATTGATAAACCTCTGGATCTAAAAAAGAATGATCTGTAGCAGAACAAGGATCATATTCATCGTCCTTAATCATAAAATCATTAATTTCTTTATTCCGGACACCTGAAATTATAACACATTTACCAAATTTATTAGCTATAGGTTGCATTATATCATTTGCATGTTTTTTTATCAACCAAATTTGCACATCATTTATACTGACATAACCCTGCAATAAAAAACTCCATAAATAATCCTTCAACCAAAAATCCTTAGAGATTTTTATATTAACATCTTTCTCCATATTTCTTATACCTGGTTTACAAAACCTACCAAAATTAATAAGTTTTGAAGGACGCCTTTCTTCGCCCAGTTAAATTGTTAAACATTTAAACTCCCAGAGACCAGTTCTTTCTGGAAGATTTTACTTGTGGGATTCCCGCTCACATAACAGAGATTATCACAATCTTCTTTTAGAGATTGCATTCTACTCTGAAGTCCTGTAAGGACAGCTTTCCGATTATCTCTCAATGTTCTCCATAAATACCAGGAATGAATTCGTTTTGTCTCTCTTCCTACAAGGTTCAAGACTAATTCCTTCACCAATTTTGATGGGTACTTATAAAGAGATAACTTCTCATTAAACCCTAATCCTCTTCTTGCAATAACATAAGCAGCAGACTCATGAATAGATAAATTATACATTTGTTGATATTTAAGTTTTCCAATTACAGATGTAAATGCTGGATTGACTTTTTTATACATAATTCCGTTTTCAATACATTTTCGTTCAAGCAGTGTTAATAATTTCTTCCATACAAAATTGCTTTTAATGCGATTGAATCGTTTTCCCTGATTTTCAAACTCTTTTTTAAATTTCAAATTTTCAAATATAATTCCTTTATTATTTTCAAGTGCGAATTTGATTATCTGTTTCACAAGGCATCCTATCTCATAATCTCTTTTATTTGTTGAAGCAAAAAACATTCTATTATTAACTACAGTAAAAGATTTGACCAAATTCCCATCATTGTTTATATTAGAAATTGCAATCTTGTCGGGATTTATATCTGCACCAATAACTCCATTTGAAAAATCAATCACCATTTCTGGATTTTCTACTTCATAATCAATAATCACTCTATAATGTTGTTCATCTTTTTTAAGTAATCGAATATTATAAGAAATGCCTAAACCAAATAAAGAGAAAAGTCGTTTTTTAAACTTAACAGGGATAAACAAGTTGTATTCTTCAAATTTTCTGTTACCAATTGTTACTCTTAAATAAAAATTACCATTCTTATTTAATAATCTAATATTCGGATTGCCTTTTTTGGTTACATCTCCTCTTGCATATATTTGATTATCTCTTTTAGATTTCCACTCAGCATTGGATATTTTACCTTTTATAAGAGAATCCCAATTCTTTTTCCCGCCGAAAATTACTTTTTTGCCTTTGACCCTTATATACAACCCTTGAGCTTGTTTAACTGCATCTGAAATTTGACGAGTATTTAAAGATTTATATTTTATTTTTATTTGGTTTCTAACTTCATTAAAATTTAATTTATCTTTCTGAAATCTACAAAAAGCAAATCGATAAGCAGAGGACCAATCTGAAACTAATCGATTGAAGCTGCCAAAATTAGAACTATATATTTCACCATGTATTACTTGTCTCATATATCTAATTCTTTGTTTTCATCTTTGAAGTATTTTTTGGTTATTTTTGATGTGCATTGGTAATTATTTGGCAACTGTTCTTATACCTCCTTTCTTTTTAGCATAAGATTAAACTGTTCTAATAACTTCCTAGTCTCTTCAGACTGTTCTTCTAAAGGCAAATCCTTTGTCTCAATATATCTTAAATTGGCCAATAATGCTGCCAATCCATACCTCTCTAAAAATTTCCATTGAACATTTCCCGGACTCCAAGAAAGGCTTTGCCTCCATTCTTCACCATACCTCTGCAAATCTAACGACTCCTCTGAATAAGATTCTTTTCTCTGTTCGTGAACATCTGTAAACTTCTCTGAAATAACATCTAGATCTTCTTCAATTTCTTTCAATTTATTTTCCAACTTTATTCGAATTGATTCCATCTCCTCAGTTCCTAAAGTCTCTACATATTCATTTAAAATATCTACATCTGTTATATCTCGTTGCAATTCTCCGATCTCCATCATGAAATTATTTAAAATATCTTCAGTTCCAGCCCAAACATCAGAATATTGTTCATGAGGATCATACCCCTCCGGAGGAGATTCTGGTTTAATAATCCAATCATCACTCCTCAGTAAATATAAAACATCCCCCCTTAATTCTTGCATTCTCTCAGATTGTAAATAATAATTAATAATATGTTCCGAATTACCAGCCTTTCTCCCCGAAATCCCTTTTAAAAGAGATTGAACATCATCAAAAACTTCTTCCGATATATTGGCAGAGGGTATAATATGAACATCCAAATCAGTTCCCGGTAAATATTGAGTTGTACCAATAGAACCCGTCAAATGTTCCGATGAGACAATATCATAATAATGATAACCGTTTTCCAGCAAAACCTCATTCAATAAAAATATAATCTGTTTCTTAATCTCATCACGCAATATAGGAGGATCTTTAGATACATCCCATATTTTACTATCTAAATTTTTCCTCGGATAATCTAAAATACTTCCAAAAAATAATTCTTTCATGTTTAAAACACTCTCCACATTAATTTCGCTTCTATTTTACCGCCAAATTTTTCCCCACTAAATATATTAATTTTATTATAACTTGCTGTCAGAGATCCCTCTAAATTGAATGGCAAAAAACGTAATCGTGTTTCAGCCACAACACCAGGTCCATTAGATACACCAAACCACAATTTCTCCCAATCCCAATAATCTATATACCTATTTAACTTTACAGGCTCTTTATCATTGCCAGTGGTAACCAGTTCAAACCTCTCATGATATCCAAATACAATCCTCTTACCCATAGGAGTACCACATAATTGAGTTAATACCGTAATATGTTTCCCGTCAGAATCAATTGCCATTATCAAATGATTTACAGGTTCTTTCGATATATATCTGACAGTATCATATACTTTGGTCGGAGGAACTTCTTTCTTCTTTAACTTTTCAAAAAATCCAATGTTTCCATCAGGAGCATGAATATCTATTGGTTCATAAATATATTCTGTTTTTATAACAAGTTCCGGATTAATAAAATCAGATATAACATTAAACATTCTTAAAATAAGCACTCCAACCACCATTATAAAAGCACATACAATAACAAACCTAACTATAGAAGCACTGGTTTTAATTTTATCCCACACCTCTTTCATTCTATACATCCTAAATCCTCCAAATCCAATTTAATTTTATTATCTATATTTCTATCTTCATCTTATCTCCTTTGCTGGTTAAATTATGAACTTATATCCCATGCCCTTTTCAAGACTTTTATTATTCCCAGAGTCTCTTTAGGAAAAATTTTTTCTTCTCCATTACTCCTATTCCATTTAAACTCATAAAAATATAAACCCAAAGCTATATTAGTTTCCGCCGATGATAAATGAAAATAACCGGTGCCACTAGCACCTTGAGAAATCACATCAGCCTGCACCGTTAAAATAGCAATATCATCAGAATCATCAGGATCTACTTTCATTATAAACAATAATTGGTCTTCATCTATAGGAACAGTATTATTATCTTTATCATATATTGTAGCTGAAAAAGTTACATCTGTAGCCACTTTAAAATCACTTACTTTATAATTCATTTTTCCTCTATTTTAGCTTGTGTTTTTCTTTGGTATTGTAATTCTTCTAATATTCTATCAGTCTTTCCCATTATATACCTTTAAGGATGAGCTAATCATTCTTTTTCTTCTATATTATGATAATTTCTATCTTTGAATTCTTCTCTTTTGCCTTCGTTCCAATCTTGAACTGGTCTATAATAACCGACCACACGAGAATAAACTTCAGCCTTTACGGCTAAAACTTTCTCTTTCTTTTCTTCTGCTTTTTCCTTATTTATTTCTTCCATAATCTTTCTCCTTTACATCAACGCAACTATCATCAAAACTATTAGTAACGGCATATTGCCTCCTAAAAGATTGAATCCTTATCGAACACTTGTATTAAAGCCTTTAAAGAATCGTAAGCGTCTCTCAATTCTACCCATCTTAAAATTCCTATATCGAATAGGTCTTTCTTTTGTTGAGTTGATAATTCTATTATTAATCCATTAGCTTGATATAAGGTATCTGGCACTGTTAAAACATTGCGAAGTCCATAGCTTTTTTGTTCTATTATCGTAAGCTGTTCTTGCATTAATGGCATAATAGAATAATCTTCACTAAATGGAATCACTTGTATAGGTATCATAAACATTATTAAAACTAACAATCCTGCTAAAATTTTCTTTTTCATTTCACCTCCCATACGCTATTTAAAAAACATTTCATTGTATCTCCTCCACTTGTATCTATAAAAGTCCAACCCGTATTAGGAGTTGGCAACGTATCTGTTACTATAACAATAGAATCTCCTCCAAGATGATAACCTTCATGTAAATCTAATATTTGCGGTTTCAATAATCCATTTACAACAAGGGAGTCTTCAATTATGCAATCTCCGTTTACATCTAATCTTGCATTAGGGGTTACGTCATTAATACCTATCTTATTGGCACTTATTGTTATACCTGGGATTTGATTTGATGCTGTTCCGAATAATAGTTTTCCTGCTCTATTCCTATATACAATATCCCCTTCTACAGAACCATATACCCATTGATCGGCAGCTTTTACGTATGCAATCCAAGCCTCTTGTCCCACTCCACCACTTCCAATACCCGAAGGTCCAGTTGTTGGCAAGTTTATCCAACTTGCTGTATTAGATGCCCAAGATGATATGGCAAGTTGCCCAGTACCTACACCGATTTTAGCTTTAGGAGTTGTGATGGAATCGGTTGCCTCTTGGTATGCGTGGACGCTGTCTCTTATAACTGTATTAGTGTCGAGATATGCCCCAAGAGTATCCCAAATAATTGAATCATTATCGAACCAATTGTAATTATCATCCAATAAATTAGTAAGTTCTGCTTCTTTATTAAAAAAATTCCAACCATCCACATCTATACTATCAGTATAATCTAAAGCAAAAGTTAAAACATAATCCGAAAGAGTATCCCAATCGGTTGTTCCAGAACTATCCGCATAATAAGCATCTACTGATATACCACTACTATCACTATATCCTACTCTGGGTATTTCCAATTTAAAAGTTTCTCCCGAAAATATATAAATTGTATCATTATCATATTTTAGACTATCAATAATATTTTTATATTTTGTTGCATTTATTGAATCGGCTTCAAGATAATGTGCTAACCATTTGCTGTTACTCACATAAACAGTATCATACATGATAGTATTAATCAACATAATAGGGGGGTCCCACATCTCTAATGAGTCTTCATAAAACCAATTACTTTTTATAACACCAAAACAAAATAATGGTATTAATAACAACAATAAAAATATTTTCTTCATAATTATATTTCCTCCATTTAAACTTCCCGGGGAATATTAGCCAATCCCCCTAAAATTTTAACCACAACAGGAAAGGGAAACACTGCCATACCACCGGGAGATGCTTGTAAGGTAATAGACAACTCATCTATATTATTCTCCCCCGCTAAATACACTGATCTAGGTTCATAAGAATCACATCCAAGATAAAAAGCATTAGGTATTTGGCTGGGTAATAAATGATCTTCTTCCAAATCCAACACATTATTATATACAACGGTTATAATATCTGCAGTCATAGATACAATGAAAGCAAATCCCCATTCATCTACTAATTGCATATTACTATGCTTTAACACCGTATCCACATAAATATCATAGGCCTCACATATCACATGATAATTAGTAATAACATTAAAAGTGAAAGTATAACTACCATTCTTATTATCAACAGCAGTTGTTCCATTGGAAACAGTGCCAGTTGGATATGCAATTACAGTAGATCCTATTTGAGCATTTCCAAACATATCAAGTACCGGAACAGTCCGAATTTTTTTATTCATCAAATATTCCATTTATTCTCCCATCATGACTATCCTGTTATTAAAATTAAACACTAGATATTCTCTAATCATTTCACTTAAAGGTATCTGTTCAACTTTAATAGTGTACCCATCCTCAACAACATGAAGAGAATATTTATCTTCAATCACATTTATACGAAACATTAACCCTCTTCTTTGAAATTATCCAACACTCTCTTACTAGTATCTACATAATTAAATAAAGATTTAATACCTACATCATCAAAATCATATTTCCTTCCCAATGAATCCCAAAAATAAGGTAAAACAGAAATCTTCTGTCCTTTTTTTATCATACGAATAAGAATATTTCTACTAGCCGTTTTTGTTCCCGCAATGTTCAAACTAATATCAACTCTCTGCTCATCCCCCAGATCCTCCATCCCATACCAAGAAGCTGATAATACTGTCAATTTCAAAAATCTTTTAAGTTCAAATAACTTCTCATCAAGACTGGAAATCAATTTCTGATAATCATCCCGATTAAACATTGTATGAGTCTTTAACTTCCGGGTCAGAGGCAAATAACCAAGATCAAGACTTTCGCTCTTCACAAAAGTGGCCATATCGGTTTCTTTATTAATATCATCAGGAGCATGTTGATATTTATGGATCAAATTAGTTATCTCCGCATTTATATGGTCTAACTCAACAGTGTTCCCTGATTTTTCAGCCTCTTCCCTCTTGCTCACCCATTTATAATATTCCTCTCGGTCCAAGAAAGTAAATTGACTTATAATATCCGGTTCCACTTTCAGTTGTTCCCCGGACTTACCCTTATTAGGACCTACTGAGGGCAAACCACTCTTATCATTATCAACTTCCTCATCAAAGAAGCTTTCATCTATAATCGGCAAATCTTCCTCTTTCGGATTATTAGAAGTATCTTCCGAAACAGGATCCTCATTTTTAGGCGCTCCCTTATCAGTATCCGAAAAGTCTTGAGCTGTTTTCTTTGAAGCTATTTGATCAGAAGATTTATTTTCTTTCCAATTTTCAAAGTTCCGATCATAAGATAATTTAGAATCGTATGAATTCGTAAAAGATTGCCATAATTCAACAGTTTCTGCCCCCGATTCCATACTCATATCTTCTTTGAATTTAGTAAAGTCAAGTGAAATTGAAGCATTTACATTCGATTTACCTTTACTCATCAATTCCACTATCTCTTCATGAGTGGGTTTATATTTGTCATGCAACCAAGATGGAAACATACCAAATTGACAACCAAATTTTTCATCATCATTCATTTTGTTCCACATTTCATCTATACGAGATCCTAATACTCTTGGGGATAACATTTTTGCTTTAGCTTCTTGTTCCGTCATTTTTACGAATTCTGTTAAAGGAACTGCAAAATCATAATCTCTATCATCAGAATCTATAAAATGAAATTTCCATGTTTTGTTACCATAAGCAATTCGCACATCTGGTTCCCCACCAGAACTTACTTCAATATATCGCTTTGCCATTTTTTGTGCCATTTCAAAATCCTGTCCATCACTTACAAAAGCTGTTTTTTTATCAGCAACCATTACTTCCTCCTCAACTTCCTTACCAACTTCTTTTTCCTCCACATCACTCTTTCTTATTTGTAAATTCTCTAAACCAGTTCCTTCATACATTGGATCACGAGTACAATCAGCTGCCGGATCTAAACTTATACCAGTAGCTCCTATATCCGTATACATAAAGGGACCACTCTCAAGAGGATCGTGTATTCGCCTAATAAGTTTCTGAAAAAATATTTCCTCAGAGTGAGTATCCCTTATAGGGGCCAACAACACATCAAGAATTATTTCTTCTCCCGGCACGTAGGAGGGTACTGTAGGCAGCACCCTCTCATACCTACCGTGATGTTTTATCCTGCGGTCTTTCATATTGTCCTACAAATTAAAGATCTGATATTTGTACTTCTGAATCATGTCCAATAACTGTGTTGATTAAACCAACAGAAATTGCATTTGTCTGAACACCACCAGATTTCAATTCTAAAGAAGCTATACTGCCTGAGTATATAACACCATCATAGTAAGTACCCTCTTCATGAGTGTAAGCCTCATTAGGTGTTTGACTTGAGTTTGCGCTATCTGTATACTGCATAATTAATTCCCTCCATTTTTTTCAAATTAGTTTTTCTTTTTGTAAATACTTCACAACCCCGGTATAAAAACCGGCATCAAATTTACCCTCTAACCAGGTCATTTCATCTATTAATTCCGATGTCGATGCATCATAATCTATATTATTACCAACATCATTTCTCAATCTAAATGATAAATCATCTTTCCAAAAATCGTTCTCCTTATAAACAACCAAAAACTCTTTCATTAGATTTCTGTACTGTTCATGTGAACTCTCTATACTGTGTATAAATTCATGTACATGTTCTCTGGCCAACTGACTACCAACATTTATTCCCTCTTTAAACCATTTCTTCTCAATTGCAGAATCCATTTTATACCCACTCGCTAAAGATTGTTATATAATTCTTCAGCCTCTTCTTGAGTTAATTTCTTGTTCTTTCTTTTTTCATATTCTTCAATTTCTCCTACTTTCTTATAATGATCTGTAACAGAAGATCCTTTCTTCCTTTTTATTGTCCAAGACATATTTTTACCAGACTCTTCTTTTAATCCACTACCTCTGTCTGGTAACTCTTCAACTGTCTCCACCTTATCATCTGGATGTAACCTTTTATGACGTTCCAATCTATCTTTATCCGTAAATGGACGTCCCCTTCCTCGTTCCACATTACGAGATGGCAATCCACTACCCCTGTCTGGTAACTCTTCCACTTTTTCTGCCTCATCTTTAGGATGAACTCTCTTATGTCTTTCCAATCTCTCAGCATCGGTCAATGGTTTTCCCCTTCCTCGATCCACCCTCGAAGATTCAGAAATATATCTACCACCTAAATCTTTATATATCTGATTCACTAGCACCCAATACCTTTCGCTAGATATTCTGGTATTAGCTTCATTGTATATTTCATCAGCTTTCTCTTTCGCCCTTGCTCGGATATCCTTATCCATCACCTTCTCCTCCTGATCATCCAGAGAAGATATTATTTCTTCACCTTCCTGCTCTTTATATAACGCATCAAGAAAATCCATTTCTGTATAAGGAATATCAGGATAATTCACAGCTTTCTTTTTACTGCCTTCTAGTTCATCCCAGTTACCTTCCTGCTCTTTATCCTCTTTTCTCACTAAATTCCACACTTCTGAATCTATTATTTGATAAGCATAAGCACAAGCTATCGCATCATAACCTGTTGCACCTAAAGTATCAAAATGAGAAGTATCACCCTCCCAATCCGTTACTATTAAATGACAATCATTATAATCTCCTACATAAGGATCAATAAATTCAGATAATAAATCTAAAGCATCTTCCATATTATCATATATTCCATCTACTACATCACTTTTCAATTCATTATATATTTCTTGTGCTATATCATAAGGATCAGTCGATCTTTTAGTATAAAGACCTGATTCTTTAACCTTTTTCTCTACTACTCTTTTAGAAGATTCTATTCCAGGACCTTCTTCACCTCTTTCCGCTTTATCTATCTCATCCACTATCCTATCTTGTTCCTCTTCCCATTCATCTTTAACAGATTCTAAAGCAGAATAAGTTTCTTGTTCTATAATCTGATAAGCATATGACTGAGCTATTTCATCATAACCTGTTGCACCCAAATCTTCCAAATTAGAAGTACTCCCCCCCCACCTTCTTATAATCTCATGACAGTCAGAATAATAAGTAACATAAGGTTCAATCCACTCACTTAATCGATCTAATTTTTCTTCTAACAGAGATATTCTTTCATTATATATATCCATTGGATCTACTTCTTCATCATGCTTAAAATATTCTGCCACATCTGGTTCCACTTCTTCTCTTAATTCATCGGCTATATATTTTGCTATTAAATAAGGATCAGTATCATTATCTGCTTCTTTTTTCATCTCAGATACAAAAAGTTTACTTCTATCAGCTTCTTTCTCAAAACTATCATATTTCTTTAATATAGTAGCACCACCTTTACGTTTCTTAATAGCACCACATATTTTTTCAGCTCTTTCTTGAGAATAATTTCCAACATTCATTTGATAATTCACACAACCACAAAATTTATTTGGGCCACCACCATCCGGACACTTCTGAGATTTAAAAGTATCATCTTCATTTTGATACCTTTTATCTACATTCGCAATTTTTTTATTTAATTTCACTCTATTCCTAATTTTTCTAGACATTATACCTCCAATTTAATCCCATATAATTTTTAGAATATTATTATCAACGACGTCCATCTCCATAGCACCCAACTGACTTAAAATATCATAACTTCCTTCTATTTCATGTAAATCTCTTTCTACCCCCTCAAAATCAACATAAACACAAACACCCCCGCATCTACCAGTCTGAACTTTGACTGTCATACATCCAAGAGCATCTCCTATAGGATCTAATTGATCCAACACTGAAGGTGTAAAAGTATTATATCCTCTCCAAAAACCTAAAGCAGATTCAAAATCCACCTCAGCTTCTTCAATAAGCAGCCATTTATCAGCTCTCCAATTAAGATCTCTCAATGTCATTGCAACTTCCATAATAGCTTTATCAAAAGGAGGTACATATAATTCTCTAATTCTTTCCCTACTATCAACAAAATTAGTTATATACATCTCAAAATAAGCTCTTTCTATAGGAGAAGCTTTCCCATATATATCTTGTACTTGATATGCCAATTCATTTAATTTCATTATACCCCCAAATTACATGGAGTGGTTGGGAATCGAACCCAAGTTCTTGAGATAAAGAGCAGGAAGACCTACACTCCCTGACCGTTTTGTTAAAGCGGTTCCGTGAACACCGCTATAGGCTTTAGTTGTTCCATCCCAGTCAAAACCTTTCCACCCCAATTATTTTTTTCTATCCTTTATATTTACCATTAAAATAACTATAATAACAAAAATTCCAACAACACATGCAATAAAATCTGATAATGAATCAATCATATATTATATTCCTCACACCATTTACTGAATTATATTTTTATAAGAAAAGTAACTATCGACAGTAAAAAAGTACTTCAAATATGATGTCTCTTCCCACTAAAAAATTTAAACATATCCCGTCTGAGCTTGCATAACTTACTAATATCACCATCCCAATCTTTAGGATAAAAAACTATACCCTCTGCTGCCATTCCCTCAAAACCGATAGTCTTATTAACTCCCTGTGCTGTTCCACCAAAATCTACTTTCTTGGATCTCTTACGTTTACACAAACTCCATAACCCTTCAAACGCTTCTTTGACTATCGTATATTTCTCTGCCGATGTCTTATCTTTACACAGTGGAACAATATCTTTATTCCAAAACTTATATTCATAATGCTTTTTCAAATATATAAATGGCATCCACAGATATCTATCCAATTTATAGGGATTGCCATTCACCTTTGGGCCAATAAGCTCACCAAAATATTGTCCATTTTCCAAATCATTTAATTTTAGGTACTCTCTTTCAATAGATTTCTGTATTCCTTCAACAAACCGAAAACCACCTTTGCTCCAAAAAGGAATAGCATTTGTCCGGTTAAACATTCGGACAATATCATGATCTTCAATTACTATCGATACACAGCTTCCATCCAATTTCTCCACTGCCACAACATTGTCTGTAAAGATCCACTCAAACCCGGGAGTTATTTCCGATGTCACCACATAATGATCTTCTTCATCTAATTGTCTTACAAACGGACTGCTTAATTTTGGCATGTCATGTATTTTTATTGGTTCCTTTTCTTCTTCTAACGGTTCAGTATGACATATATCATCTATACAGGTTTCTACCGTATCCATTGCTTTATCTTCCTCACACATTTTTATCTTCCTCCTTTTTCTTTATAATAATCTTTCATCTCTTATCCAACACCTTCCGCAAAATCTATAGCCATTTGTTTCGCATCATCCAATGTCTTAGCCTCCCACTCACCTTTACCCCATTTAGAAGGGAAATCCAAAAATGCCTCACCAATATTTCCTCTTATTTTTTCATTAGGAGTGTTTTCACCAAACACCCATGAAACTCTTACTCCATCATCAACAAACTCACCTTTAATTTCTCTATGGTCTTTATCTTTCCAAAAGAGAAGACAAGAATCCAGAAAATCATCTTCATTTTTAGAACCATACCCAGCATCACCTTTTTTAACTTTTGAGCCTATTCCAAAACCATAGAGTGCTCGATGTGACCAACCATACCATTTCTCTTGCTGAGGATTATAACCTATGTTGACAGTATGACCACTAATATTTTGTGAATTCTGCAATTGTTCTGTAATACCCAATCGAAGCAAAAATTTAAACCCATCCTTTTCCATTCCCTCCCGGGTGAAATACGATCCATCAATCTTAGAATAATAACACATCTCCTTATCATTTGGAATATCACTTGGTTTCTTCTCTGCAACCTCATCAATAAAACTCATTAACATTTTTTGTGTAATTCTTCTTTGTCTAACTTTTTCATCTTTCATAACTTTACCTCCAATCTTACGTATACAATTTGTATGCAATCATATACAATTTGTATGCAATCATATACAATTTGTATACATTATTTATCAAACAACGACTTTCCCTTAAGATCCTGTTCTAGAATATATTCCTCAGCTTTCTTTTTATTCTCCTTTGATTTATCCAAATCAGAAAAATCATCAACAACAGCATGCGCCCATTTAATAGTGACAGGTATATACCTTCCATCTTTCTCCATTCTCTCCAGCACCGAATAATGAACATTTTCTTCTATTTCATTGTCCAAAACTTTACCTGAATTTTCTAACATAATAGAGGCATTAACAGTTTCTTTTTTAGATTCGGTTTTTACCCCTTCTTGTTTGGACATTTCATACTCCTTATTCTCTTTATAATCAGACACCCAGGATTCAGCCAACTCAGTATAATCAATCTCATCCATTCCCGCCCTGAGCAATCCTGTAAGTATAGCCGGTAATTCATATTCAGCTGCTATATCTTCAAGCCATTCTTTTATTTCCTCAGCTAATTTATAAACAGGAGCTTTATCTGCTGGCAATATATTATCTTTAACCATATCCATTCCAGAAACTTGCCCTATCAACTCTTCTATTCTTTCATTCCAATATTCTATATCTCCCGGACTATTATCAACCATAAGAGCAATGTGCCAAGTCTCATAATTCGTCCATCCCTGATAATCAGATTTCTTTTCTACACTACCCTTCTTCTCGTTGGAAGACTCTTCTATGATATTTATTTTACCTTTATCCTTATAATATTTCTCAGATTCTTCATTTCTTTGAAGCCTATCATACGCTTTTAATTCTTCAATAAGATCCTCTCTAGATACATCTTCTTGAAATACATCACCTATCATGTCTTTCGCCATATCTAAAAGTTCTTCTAAAGACATACCTTCATAATTAACTGCTTCTACTTCAACACTCATATATTCCTCCATAAATAATTTTAAGAATGTGGGGTGGGTTTCGTCAAATCAGAAGCTTATCCCTGATTATTACCCACAACCAACTACCCCATGTTTACGTCTTTATAAGTTGGAACCATTCTCTACTATCTGCTTCATAATAAACAATGTGCATTAGGCCACGGGATCAGCCTTATTCTGCCACCCACATTCAAATTTCATACTTTATTAGTTTCTCCCATTTTAAATTTACGTACATCCCCGGCCTTAGGAATAGTCAAATTACTCGTCTGTTGTATATACATATTTTTCATTTCTTCATTCAATAACACTGGAATCATTATCATCGCATGTTTATACAAAAATATATCTTTATCGGGGAAAGGAATCCACCTGATAGCCATTCTACCTTGTTCATCGGGTGGAAATTTAATAACTTTATATGCTCTTCTTACTTGAATAGTATCATCTTTTTCCTTAACAAATTTACCTACGATTGCCAGCCCATTAACTAACTCTACTTGTATTATTTCATCTTTTAACTGATCTAAACTCATTTATACCTCCAATCTTTATTGTTATAATATAATGCATTTTCTTGTTTTGTCAACTATTTCTACTTAATACCTTTACAAACAGCATTGTAATACTTTTCACCCTCCTGAGAATCAACAAGAGGTAAAAGTATTTCCTCTTTATCATCGATTATCAAACGCAAAATACGTTTATCACCAGAAGCCCATAATTCCGCCCTGCCATTCTTTCCAACATTGCGACCGGTCTTTTGACCCACCTCTTGGATCACACCCTCTTTAGAGTCTAATAAACGGGATTGACCATTATCTAGATCATCAAATGCGGAGTATATCTTTCCCACAATATTCTCCCTTAAAAATAACTATCATGAATTATATTCTGAAGATTCTCAGCGGCATCCACAGATATACGTAACTTATTTGCAAGATCCTCTTCATCCATTTCCACCAATCTTATTATTTCCTCATCAGTAGTATTAAAGTTAGAAACTTCTACCGGATCTTCATCCATATCAGTATATAAATCTTGTGCTTGTTTTTTAGAAGATTTTCTCACCCATTCTCCATCTTTATAAACAAAAATTCTAGTATGAGTTCCATCTCGGAATGTAACTTCATTGCCTTCTTCAGCCCTATTTTTTTCAGCAGGTGTAATTTCACTTATTAATTCCTCATCAGTAAATTCAGATACATCCCAAGTTACAGTATGTTCTTCCCCAGCTTCTTTTTTTGTTCCGGAAACTTTTTTATCTTCTATTGTATCAAGATATTCACTGATAGTCATATAATTAGAACCGGGTTCTATAACTATATCAATAGAATTTTGAACTGTGTCATGTGCCAATCCACCACCATCAAATACACCTATATACACCAATTTATTTATAGCCTTAATCATCTCATCTTTATCTAAATTTTCAACCTCCCATGTCATTCCATAAACTTCACCATCTAAACCAGCCAATCCCTCAAAAGAAGCAACAGAAGGTTTAAGCTCTGTCATTAAAGATTCTAATTCATTTAATATAGTATCATAATCCTCTCCATATGATTCCTCTTCTACTGCAATCCCAATACAATAAAGTTCATCATCCGGAAGTTTTGATATAATCTCTTCTTGAGAAGTATATGCTAATTTCTTAGAAGATTTTTTATTTACTTTAATCAAATCATTTTTATAAACTCCCTCAGTCACACCAGAATCCCAGTGAACCCAAACCATTTTTTTAGCAGGATCTGTATAAATTCCATAACCAAGTGCCCCCCCTTCCTGAGCAACAATTATTCCTTCATCTCCTGGTCTCGCATGATAATCAAAAAGAAGAGAGGCATAAGTCATCTCAACTCTATCCCCTTCTCTAAATGATACAGCTCCTATTAATTCCTTTTTCTTAATTTCACTCATAATAATTTCACTCCTTTACTCACAATAATATTTAAAATTTCTAGCCTTTTTGTTGACAATAGATATAGCTTCCTCATCACCATTAACAGCCTTCGCTATTTCATCGGGGGTGCCTATCCAATCCTGCCAACCTAAATAAATATTAGGATAAACACCACAAGCAGTAATATCGTCAGCTCGTTTTTCTCCCTCTATTTGAGCTTGAACCATTGGTCCAATATCTTCATCCCCAGGTTCTACACCGATATATTTCAATTTACCTTTGGTTGCCACTTCTATACCCCTCACTATTCCCACCAAATCCTGGGCCGCCTCATAATATTCTCCACCTTCTTCTATATCCTCCTCAGATAAAGCAGCTCTCACTTTATGACCATAGATGCCCGGAACATATTTCACATCTATCTTAACCGGATAAGGGAGATCAATTGGATTTACCTCATTTGAGTCCATAATTTTTTCTTCAAATAATTTATTTACATCATAAGATGTATAATTAGGATTGTTTGAAAATACATCCATTGCCTCATAGAGTTCCATACCCACCTCAGATACTTTTGCTTCTTCTTCTCCATCATAAGGACGCTCTTCTGGGGCAATAATAAACATAACATCATAATCTAGATTACTAGAATTATATAACTGATCAGAATCCACTGTCACAGTTTTAGACATAATACTTACATCTGACACAAATACCTCCCTTTATTGAATTTTTTAATATAAAGATAAAAGGTAGCACTACATTTTATAGTCCACCAGGTTCATTTAATTAATTAATAGGTAGTAAGTAAAAAGTTTAGTTCATTAATTTACAAACGTTCTATTGTCTTTCCCTCGTTGTTTAACAAATATACTTCTCTTCCACTCTCAATATAAAAATCATGGCGTTCCCCATTATCAAAATCAGCCTCAATTATAATATATCTCGTGCCTTTATAATCTTCTGGAAGAGGATCTGGTAATTTACCAGGATCTTTACCCATAATATGTGAATATCTAATATCACCTCGACTTTGACCTTCTTCTCGGGGATCTATTTTCTTCTCACAATGATTTAACTTCCTAATACCATCCCACCATGTATAACCATTTGAATGATTCTCTTCTACTTTTAATATCATACTCTACCTCTCTTTCTGTCTTTACTTACTACCTATCTCAATCAAAAAGATCTGATCCTTTGCTCAACTTTTCTACAATAAGAAAATCAAGATCCTTATATTTATTAGATTTCTTATCCACCGACACTATTTTTCTACCCAACTTTATTTCTCCAACCATATATTCTAATAATTTAAGAGATTTATTTAAAAGATCTCGGGTACTATCCACCCCCATTTCTTTTTTTAATCTCTTTATTCTCTCGGGTTATTTATTTTTAAATTTACATCCATAAAATTCCTATATAAATCCTTCACCAAAAATTAATTCAAAGTCTTCTTGTACTAAAATAATAAGATCATCCGGTTGCGATAATAGATTATATCTGGTCATTATATCAGGATCGTATCCAGTGACTTCACAAAAAGCTTGCCAATTACCATAATCATAAACTGTCCGGAGATCAGTTTTTATCACCATTATTCCACATCCAATTTCTCAAACTTTCCATATCCCATAACTTTAATTTTATCTATTAAAAGGCAATTGAAAAACATCTCTTGCCATTCTTCTTCTATCTCATCGATTATTTTAATTTTATAAGCCTGATAATCATCATCCCAATAAACATATCCTCTCTTAGTACCAGTAAGTCCAAGATACTTTATTGTGACCTCAACATCATCTCCCTCATAAATTGGAGTCCCTACACAATCATTCGTCCACACCAATTCTCCTACTGAATCCTGAGCTACCTCAACAGGTTCAGCATTTTTCATATGATATTCATTCTCTTCTTCCTTCTGTATAATAAAAGGAATAATCCCATTGCCGGATGTAATCAGATCTCCATAAATCCATTTTCTTTTAGGATAACTGTGATACTTTATACCTCTAAACTTTCTTTCTCTCATCTATTATATCCTTTGAGTTTTCAATTCTTTCCTGATACAAATTAATATGTTCTGCAATCGGTTCAAAACATAACCACCTTATCCAACTAATCTTTTTCATCTTATCTCCTTTTTATTTATCTCTCTCTTCATCTTTATAACCCCAACTTCACTTCATATCAACGCCGCCCTGATACTTAAAATATATTATAACATTTTGTATAAATGCAACTATAGCAACCAATCCAAAGAAGCATACAAAAATACCACCCAAAACATTTTCTGCAAATAAACTCTTAACTTGGAGACATACAAAAATAAAAAATACCAAAAGCATAACATTGCTAAATATGACATCAAATTTATTAACACCCATTTATTCTCCTTTTATTTTTCAAACAATTCAACATCTTTCCAATCCCATATAGGAACCCAACACCTATCTTTACATGAAATACAAGAGTTAGTTGCCTTAGTTGCCTGGACAGTAACACTAATCCCCACATGTATATCACTAACCCAATAAATCTCTCCGGTCTTTATATTCTTTGCCATCATATTCCAATTATCTTTATCTATCTTTTTCATCTCTTACTTTTACTAAGATAACACCCTTAAATACTTCTTATAAATCTTATCCTCTCTTCTTCTTTTATTAACTTCTTCAGCATACTTAGGTTTTAATTCCAATACAACTCAATTTTCAACTTCTTTATTCTTTTTTCGCACTACAATCTTCTCTTTCAATATATCTGGATTCTCAAAAAAATTACCTATCTTTATCATCATATCATCAACCGAACATAAATCATAACGATTATAATACATACTATCAGAAGGTTCTCCATCTATATAAAAAACAAGTTTAAATCCAGCTCCTTGATCATCCCATTCAATTAAGTATATTGCATTCGTGAAAATTGATTTCAAAATATCCTTATCATATAAATCATTTTCCTCTCTATCTTCTCTTCCAGTGAAATCCATCAGAATATAATCTCCGGGACCAATCATCCAATCATTGTTGTCTGCCACTATCATTATAATACCATTGTTGTTAATAGAACTGATCTCTTTATAACTATACATTCTTTTTTTCTTTATATCCCACACTCTACATTTTCTATCTTTCATCTTATATCTCCTTTTGTATATATAATATAATCAAAAAATGAAATTTGTCAAGGAGGCAATTTACTTTTCTTAAATTTGGGTGTAACCACCTGCAATATCTTTAATCTCTTTTATCAGATGACCAAGAAGTTCATTGGCGGATGCCGGGGCCATTGCTTTGATCCTCTCATATCTTTCGGCAAAGAAATTACAACTATCCACGTCCACATCATATTGATACCTAGTTCCACTGGGATATGTTATTATAATCTTCTCCTCTTCCGGAACTATTTCTAGAGTAAAAATATGACGCTTATAATGATCCTGACTGTGAGTTTTTCCTACTTTATCCATTAAGATTTATCCTTTTTTCAAAACTTTATCCAAAAATGTACCCTCAACTAAAAGAGTTTTTTCATCCCCATATTTTGCTATAATATTACAAGATTCTATTAACATACCTCCAGGACTTCCCAACTCTTTATATCTATTAAAAACCACTTCTGAAATTCTAAAGAGAACATCATCATCCACCCGTACTCTTGATGACACATTTTCTCCTATATTCTTTACAATGCCTTTCATTAAATTATCATAGCCACATACAAAAACTTTCGATTCCATATCCATTTCCACTTCTTCTTTTGTATAACATTCGCATTCACTGACTTTTTCTATTAACACTTTACTACCTAAAGCTTCTAGCATCTTATACCTCCAATTTTTTAGAAAATAACAAAACCTCATTATTTTCTTTCTCTAACTTCCAACCTTTCTCTTTATATTTTTCCAACAATTTTTTCTTCACCCGATTATCTTTCATAACTTTCAATAAACTAATCAAAGTATCAAGTTCCTCATCGGATATCTCTCCTTTTAGCCAAATAGGATAACCATTATCTTGTATACCTATCTTAATTTCTTTTTTCATATTTTAATTTCCTTTCTTTATCTGCTTACCTTTTCAATCTTTTTTTTTGGTACTTTTGGTACAAAAACACCTAATTTATATTTATAAAGTTGATATCCTTGTTTTTCCAATTTTGCTACTTGTTTATAATGAAATAATATAATAAAAAATAATGGGATCAATACAAACACCCCACCACATATAAAACCAACTATAAATTCAGCCATTTTTCACCCCTTTTTACTTTTTAACTTCATTGTTTTCCATCAAATTTTTTTCTACCCTCAATTAACTCACGCAACAACTTACCTTCATCATTTAGAATATAAACTCCTATACCTTGTTTAGCAACATAAAAAGTCCATTTATTATCCCAACAATAATAATTCTGAACAGCAATACCTCTTCTATCAGAAAAACATGCTTTAATTATTAAAAAATAATAACCCATTACTTCTTTGCCATCTTTATTAACTACTAATGTACAGGATCCCTTTTCTTTTTCTTCATCTCTTACCCAGGGGCTCGCCCCAAAACTTAAAACATTATCCAATAATATATCAGTAGGATTCCCCTCATTGGGAATTATTACTTCAGTATAATAATTCAAATGAAGTATATTATCATACATATAAAACCCACCATATTCACCATTATAATTATCTTCTATCTGCAATATCATTCACCCCTCCTCTCTGGATGGTAAAATCAATTCCCTTATAATCTCTTCATCTTTTATTATAGCAAGTCCTTCACCCTCCCGTCTTCTTTTGAGAGAATAGTGTAATAATGCCAAAGCTATTCTTAAAGTTTCAGGAAAAGAACTTCCTGTCCACTCTTTAATCTCTTCTAAAACTTCATAGGCTCGTTTGTTAAATATCACCTTCATCTCTTTTGAACCATCTCATCTTATACCTCCAACTTTATCTTCCCATACATATTGTAAATACAATCAAAAAACATATACACAACAACAAAAAAATTAATAATTTTTTCATATCAATCACATAAGTTCAAAAAGTTCTTTTTAAACAATTCCAAACTTCTCTCCAATTTCTTATTGTTCCTTATCTCTTTCGCATATTTTACCTCCAATAATTCTCTTGGTTTTCCTTCTAATCCCTCAATACTTATAAAATCATTATCCTGATCCGCAACAAGTTGAAAACCTGAAATCATTTGATCCACTAAATAATCCCATATGTATTCAGTTAAATGAGTTGGATAATCATGTTGTATTCTCTTCATCTCAATCAACATCTCAGAAATAACTTTGCCAAGATAAGCATACATATCCCATATATCACAATCAGCCCAACCCCTCTTTGCCCGCTGTCTTCTCCATTTTATATTCTTAATACAAAGTTCAAAGTCATAGACAAAATCACCACCAAATAAATATCTTAATGTCTCTTCTAAGACTTCAAACTTAGAAAATCTCTTATAATTATTACCTCTAAACCACCGAATTAAATCCGTTATTGAAACATACATCTTATATCTCCTTTTTAATCTTCACCAAAAACATCATCTTGACAATTCTAGCACAAACCTGATATCTTAAATTCTTTTAATGAAAGTTCATCTCTAAAATCTACTGCTTCTACTTTATCATTACAAAAAGGACAAACACTGTCCTCTACTTTTTTTATTATCTCTTCTCCAAAAATTGTTCTAATTATTTCCTTATTCATTTTCTTTGAAATCTTTACGCCTTTTATCATATAATAACTTGATGTCATTACGTTTTCCCTCTACCTCTAACTTAGAAAATTCATCTTCATCAGTATCGCTATAAAAATCCCATCCGCCTCTTAAACAATTATCAATATCATAAAGCATATCTCTTAAGCTCTTATGCACTTTCTTACCATGTAAAGTAATCTTTCCCCCACCATCTATATTATAATATACAGAATCTATTTTAGTCTCAATTTTGTACGCATCTTCTAATAATATTAAACCCGGACAGGGAGAAAACGGAATCTCCACCTGACGTCTGATCAACTCCACATTTCGGTGTGTCCAACAAACTCTTCTTACAACATCCACCTCATATCTGATCATATATTCATCTCTCCTAAACTTCTCCAAATTTTTATCTCAACCAATCTTGCATGTTGCTTACAATTATTGCTTAATTCATTTAAGTTTCTCATCTATACTATATCTTTTCTTTTCATTTCTACCTTCTTTAAATCTTTCTTCAATTGCAGGCAATATTCTATACTTAGAATAATTACGAACCCCTTCGTATATAGCATTAAAAACCCTCTGGTAAGACTCAAATCCATCTTGTAAAATATCATTCACTTTTTCAACCGTCAATTTTGTCTCAATTTTTATTTCCTCTTTCATCTTTATCTCCTATTTTCAAGCAATAAATCATCTACAATCTCTTTCCCCCACCCTCGATCTTTATTTTTCTCATCAAAATCTTTCAAACATTTTTCATTGAACTGAAGAATAAAGTTTAATAAATACTTACTATCTTTTCTCTCTATCTTTCCCGATTCATCTTTCATATTCAATCTCCTTTATCTAAAAATTAATTTATATTCTGTGGTTCCAGCCGGGATTTGAACCCGGAATCCAGCTTTCGGCGGTAAAGCAAGTTTTCTTTATATTGTTTTTGTCACCCACCAGGGAGTCGCTGTTCCCATGTCATATATTATCGGGTAGATAACCATCTAACACCCACAAAGCTACCTTACACGCCCGGACTTGCCAGTATACCGAAATATCAGACATTTAATTTTATCATCCTATTAACCATCTCATCCTCAGGAATCTTTTGAATCCCTTACAAAGATTTATAATACAATGATAAACACTTCAAGTGGCTCCCCTATTAAGGTCAAATGTTAAATACTGCAGAACATTATCAGCCCTAGCCTCTACCATTTTGGCTTACTGGAACCATATTAGGCGGGCGAACCCCTTATACAATAATAAAAAAAATAAGGAGGTTATTTGCACTAAAAATAATATAAGAGATCCACTCACATATCTTTATATCGGGAAGCTTGGATTCGAACCAAGGATCCCGTGCTCCCAGGGCACGTGTGTTGACCTGGCTACACTACTTCCCGAAATATTTGGTGCGGGAAAATAGGATTTCCCTATTCTGCACTTGTTCCCCATAGAGAGCGTTGCTTACTCAATCCATGAAGAAAATTTCCCGCATATATTATATTTTCAAAGAACAATACAACTTACTCTTATATAGTATAATCAAACATTCTTATTTGTCAAGGGGGCAATTTACTTTTTATTATATTACATGTGGGATAAAACTTTCCATACTTTTTCGCCTCTCTCAATCTGTTCTCTCAAAGTCAACTTTGATATCTTCGTATCCTTTTCAAATCTCTTCCTATCGAATATCCACACACATCCAACACTTCGTAAAAGTCCTTTTTCTGAAACATATATCACTATACTCTCGGTATATAAAGTCACATACCCTCTCTTTATAAATCATTGTATCACTTCGCCATAAATTTTAGCATTCTTCGGGATTCCTCTTTAAGCATTTCAGATTGTTCCTTTTTTTCTTTCTCCTCTATATCCATCGCCACAGCCATCATCATCCTAAAAAAAGCATGAGCTAGATGATCCTCTTGTTCATCGCCGGCCAAGTATCCATAAATATGTGCAAGGGAATAATTCAAATGACTCTCCGCATCTATCAGTCTTCAATTATCACGCTTATACCCTCTCTGGATCCCATAGTGTAAGACATCCGCCAGTTTAAATAACGCCTTCGAATCCATAAGATGAAAAGCATAAGGGAGATCTGACTGCTCTCCGCCATTCTCATTTGTTACAACCGGTGTATCAGGTCCAACACCTTTTATAGAAGACCCTGCTTTGGGATGTCCCGGTCTGTCAGCAAAATATCTGTCTCTCACTCTCAACCCACCTTTACGTACATCTCCTGGTATAACTTTACTTAATCCATCTTTCATCTTTCCTCCTTCTTTATCTTTTCTAAAACTTCTTTTGCCAAAAACCTTCCCAATTCTTTGGGATCTTTTTGAAGTTCAAGCAATTTCTTTTCCTGCGTTGCTTTCGGAAAATATATCTCATTAAATTCTTTTATCGTTCTAATCATTTTCCCTTTTATATCTTTCATTTCAACTCAATAACATCTTCTCTATCAGATTTTTTCCAATAAGGTTTATCTTTTTTATCAAATACTTTTATATATATTTCATCTTTCATTTTTTCTTTACCTCCCAATTTATCTTTCATCTTTTACCTCCTACGCCATATTTCTTTTTTTACTTATCTCTTTTCTCCATTTCTCTAAACATTCTTTACAAAATATACTATTCATATCTTCTCTATACAACCATCCAATATACTTCAAATATTTTAAAAGATAATCTCCATATCTTTCATCACTATAATCAATATCAGATAAAACTTCTATTTCATTACCGCAACCATCACAAGACATTTTAAAATTCCACCAAATATGATAATTCAAATTGCCATCATCACTGGCTTCCACCGCAATTTTCTCTATCATCCAATCTTCTCCTTAATATATTTTGAATGGCTATCAACAAAATCATTGTACAACCATTCAGGAGTTTTTATCCTAATCTTTTCAACTTTCTCATGTTGCAATAACACTGTATATGCACCAAGATATATTTTTTTTCTATCACAATCTCTAAAACATAATTCTTCAACCATCTCCCTAATATATCTCTTCACCAAAAAAGGTTCATAACCTTTCCAATTCTTAACCGCACTTTTCTTTGCCTTATGTTCATCAAACACACCCAATAAAACTCTAGCGATATCCATGCACTCTATCATATGTTTCTCAAGAGTCCTATCTCTCAGAGAAGGAACAGCATTTACTATATCCGGATAAAAACCTTGCTTCTTCTTTTTCATCTAATTTCTCTCAAGAAATCTTCCTATAAATTGATATAATTTACTGACTTCCACTTTATCCAACATGATCAGATCATCTCCCAAACATTCTATCCTGCCCCGGAAGATCTCCCACATTAGTTTAAGCTGATCTAACCACGTAAAATGATTACGTAATATAGGATATTTAACACTCCAAATAGAAACCGCTAGAAAAGGATGTTCATCATCTGGCAACTCCTCAACTTTCAAAGCACAATAATTACAACTACATAAAAAATATTCACCTTCTTTCTTATCTTTCTTCAATTTTACCTCCAATTACTTTTTTAACAAAATAGCAATCTTTTCCTCAAGATCCTTTATAGAATCTTTAAACAAAGGAGTATCCAAAACATTACCCACCATATCTGGAAAAGGTATCACACTTAATAATAATCCATTTGACAAAAAAAGCAAGGCATCATAACACAATATAATACATTTCTGAACCTCTATTGGAATATTGCCATTCACTTTTGCTTTCTCTTTGCCCGCTTTATGAAATAATATAAGAGATCTCTTTATCATATTATCCACAGAATATTGTATAAAATTATCATCTTTCTCCTCAATCAGTTCAAGAACTATATCCTCTTTACTGAATAGCTTCATATCCTCTTTAATAGAGGCTACAAACAAACAAATCTCTGCCGATAAATCTTTCCAACAAACACCCGGTTCACATGGTTGATGATATAAAAATAATCTATTTAAAATAGATATAATACTTCCAACTATTTTCTTAACTGCAAACTCATAACTACTAGCACAACCCTCAAAAATATCTTCCGGAACTATTTCACATGTATCTATCATCTATCTTATTCTCTTAACATCTTTTCATGCTCTTCACGCAACTCATTCATAGCCTCTTTTAAACTCTCTTCCGGTTCAAAACCATAACAAGCTCGATTCTCCTCCTCCCAAGTTAATTCTGTTAAATTAGGATCTACCATATCATCTCAACGATGTAAATTCATTAACGCCAATTCAATTTCACCTTCCACCCAAGATACAAAAGCGGTTTCAAAAGTAAAATGTTCATCAATACTTATATCATTTTCCATAAAAGATATTTTCAACGCCTCAATAGATTCTTCATCCAAAGTTATTGGCACATTAATAGTTCGATCAGCCATTATCATTCCCCCTTATTACTGAGAAGAATTACAATACAAGAATGCTGTGGTACACACAGCTTATGTTCAGTAGAGCAATTCTTATATGATTTACGTCTCTTCTCATTTATTTACAGTTTCTAATTTCCATGACAAAAATTTAAACAACCTAGGTTTTTTCTCATCCTTCGCCAACCAACAAGTATTACAAATTTCTCTATCACTATCAGTGGGATCTAAAAATAATTTATCAACTTCCTTATGACACTTATCACAACACCTTTTCATTTTCTATTCTCCCGGATTTTTTGTTTGCCTTAAATAATATCCGCAACTTCCCAGCCAACTTCTGTCGTAGCGTCATCTAATTTATGACCAGTTCTAATTAGTCCTAAATTGAAGGCTTCCATTTTCATGTTACTTAACCTGACGATAAAAGGTGCGAATCTTTCTTTTTGCTTTTGTTCTTTTGTTTTACAGATTCTCATATCAAACTAATTGATACAATATTTTCCAAGTCTAATTCAAATGCAGCCTGTTCCAATGCCTTAAGAATATTATCTGCCTTATAAGTATAGGTATGTTCAACTATATCATCCACATCATATACCACACTACAAATTACTTCATATTCATTCATTGGGATCCTCCTTATATCTTATCTCCACCTCTTTAACATTATGTTTATTTTTTATCATTTCTCTAATAGGCAATATAATCTGTTCTTCAACATTGTTATAACGTTCAAAACCATCTTTTCCAACTATTTCTATATTATAAACATCTTCTTTATTTTTCATCTTTAGATCTCCTTCTTCCTCTTCATCTTATCATTTATTTTTTTCTTCTTGTCCCTTATCATTAATTTAATTCGTCTAACTTCTTCCTTCATATCTTCTTTGAAATTATAGTTATAATCAAACTCTAAATCCTCAACAGGTTCCTACATTATTTACTTATCAAACTTTTCCATCCAAGCATATATACCAATAGTAAACAAAGCTCCCACAACAAAACTTACTATACAACAAAGAAAAAAAATTCTGTGGTAATATTATTCACTTTGACTCCTTATCTTTCTTTTCTTTCTCCATTATCAAAACATTCAAGAGATCTTCAACCAACATCATTTTACCCATCAAAGCCTTCATCCCTCTTCCAATATTATGAATCTCATCTTCGATGTTCATCAAAGGATCCACCTCAATAGACCTCAACGCCTCAATATGTGTTTTAGCTCTCTTCAATCTCTTCTTATACATTTAATTTCTTATTACATTCCGGACATAACTCCTGCTCATCATCTATCTTCCAGCTAGCAGTTATAGCCTCTTTATCCGCCTCATATTTGGTCCTTCCATAGAAAAGAGATTCTCCCTCACATTCAACACATTCATATTCAAATGGAAGAGATGTTGCCTGCACCAACCCATATTCAGATTTATTATCTTTCCAATCATTATACAGATCTTGGACTGTAACATTACATAATTCAACACTTGTTATCTCAAAATCATCTTCATTGCCAACCACCTTAAAATAATCAAAACCCCCATCTACCGCAACATGTCCACATGAACAACTTCTATAATCATGTTTTGTCCGGGAATAAACAACATCCCCACATATATTGCACTGTACCGCAGGGACAATAATCCTATCATCCTCAATCTTGAGAACCATACCCGCATCTTCCTCAATAAATTTCAATAACTTCCGGAGACCACTATTTCTTAACTGTCGTACTCTCTCCCGAGTTATTCCAAAAATATCACCTATTTCCTGTAAAGTACGCATCCTTGAAGATAAAATACCATAATAATCCTTTTTCACCTTCTCCTCTAATTGTAGTATAGTACATCCTCCAACAACTTTATAATCCACAGTAATCCTCAGAATCTTTATACCCATATATATTTTTCCATCTATCAATCCACAACCGGTTAAATCTCTTCACTACATATTGATCAAACCACCACCACTTATAATAAGATAACATTACACTCTCTCCATATATCTGAGAGTGTGGCCTTCTTTTCATCTCACAATCAACACCAAATAAAGAATTGATATCTTGCTTTATACCCATCGTACAGCCTCACTTTTATAATCATCTATCTCTCCTTTAATCTTCTTAAAGCATTATCTTTGAGTTGACGAACTCTTTCTCGGGAAACACCTATCATATCTCCAATCTCTTTTAGACTATAAAACCGAATTGCATTCTCCTCTTCTGGAAAGTAATCTTTTAAAATATCCAACCCAAAATAAAGACCGAGAACAAACTTATCTCTCTCATTAAGTTGTTGATTATAACAATAATAAGCTTGACGATTCCAACCTCTTGTTAAACTTTTAACTCCACTTTTTGAATTTAATATCTTTCTCATATCTTCTCTCGCCTTCAAATGTCTCTTATGAATTGTTCCCATAATTTCATTATAATCATTTTTTGCTGTTTGTCAAAGGGGTAATTTAATACCCCACAAAAATAAGGAGTAATATTCACTAATTATAACCATACATATTTATTTTTAATAATATATAGTCATAGACCTATTAACTAATTTTCTCTTTAGATATCTTTTCAGCAAAATTCTGCCATATCTTTGTAGCACCGAAAGATATAAATGGGGCGATCCACACTGTTTTAATGGCAGCAAACATTTCTGTGTTCCTCCACAATCCTGCAAGTGATATAATAATTAATACATCAACAAAAGTTTCAAGTTGTTTTGCTTTGAAATAAACAAGAATACCAGGTATACTACAAGGTATATTTGGATGTGCCTCACTAAGAAGTACCATCCCAACTTTTACAAGATAACCTATTAATAACATTATACTGAGCGCAAAAATATTCATCACTCCTCCTTACACAGTTAATTCTACTTCTTCTTCTTCCTCAAGACGAGAAATAATTTTTTTAACATCATATCCAGCAACTTCCAAGAAGTCCTGCAAATCCTCTTCATCAAGATAAAATTTATCTCCCCACTTTAAATAGTATCCAAATCCCTCACTACCCACAACTATTTTCTCATCAAACTTTTCATTGAAAAATTCGGAAGGCCGGCACTCATCTCCATTAACATAAAAAGATGAATCATAAGGATTGCCTTTACTTGCCCTTATTTTCCGATCACCTTTTAGAAAATAATAATCTCCATCGTCATCATACCTGACAATACTATCAAGTATATATTTTTCCATATCGTCCTGCTTTGCCCCCGTCTTCTCAGACAATGGGATTACAAACGTAGTCAAATCAGTTATATCCGGAACAGTCATGTTCAACTGATCAAGATCTTTGGGTTCTCGGTCCTGATGTGCCGGACTATCTTCATTCCATAAAGGTATTTTATCCTCATCACCTTTACCAATAAAATTCACATCAAACATGTTTATAACCGGATCGCCAACAACCCAATCGGATAACACTACTTCAACAGATCCGTCTTCCCACTCAACCCCTAGTATCATTTTTCTGGTATGGACATCTGTCCAAACCATCAAGATCTCTCCCTCGATACTGGCTCCTCTGCGTTTGTCATAGACTTTTCCACCAACTTCAAATATTTCTATCGGTCGTGGAGAATAATCCTGCACAGGTGTATCATAATTCAATTTTCCGCTCATGATATTACTCCTTATTACGTTAATAAATTCCTATATGTTTCTTCCCATGAAACTATTTTCTCATCAAGATTATACTCACTTCTAATCTTTGATTCCATACTCTCCTGCATAAATTTTCTTTTATCTGCATCTTCAATCATTTCCACCATTGCCTCTATCCATTTAGTATTTTTATTCTCCACCAATAATCCGTTTGTCCCACTACTAACCATTTCATGGAATGTCACAATATCACTGGCTATTGAAACCATACCGGATACCGCACTCTCAGCGACTTTAATATCTGACTTCCCATGATTGAACTGAATATCTAAAAGAGGACACAATGCTATATCCCCATTTATCATCCACAGCGTTTTATAAAACCAATCATAAAGCACTTCGCCTAAAAAATAAGTTTGATCCATCGGCAGACTTGCCAAAAATTCTCCCGGTGGTGATCCTAATAATACTATCTCCGCATTCTTATACTTACCCAAAATATAAACTAGGGGCTCTAATATAATCTGTAGGTCCCCCTGATGATGTCTGGATCCGTGCCACACAAACCTAACCTTATCCCCTTTCTCCCACCGGTTCTTACCCTGCTTTTGATAGTAATCTATCATAGACATATGCTGACAATTTGGGAGTATAACCACATTCTCATTATAAGGTTGTGCATTAGGATGATGTCTGCCAAGAATCCAATCTTTTAATATCTCATTGGTGGTGGTTACCAAATCACAATGTCTCATCAACTCTCGGATCCTCATAAGTCGGTCAGATGATTTGTGCAACCACTTATAAGCAGGATTCCATTCCGGAACCTTATCCACATAATCATCTATCTCGTATACAACCTTTCCACCCTGCTGATGAACCAAGTTAACCAGATCCATAGCCCAAGGATCTCCCAATCTCTGTAATACAAGAATATCACACCATTCAACATCTCTATGATCTATCTGACTCTTAAAGAATCTGACTTCCATCCCATTATCCCTCTGATCTATTAAATTGCCCGGGTTGATTATCCGGTATCTACCTACTGCACCATCATTGGCATACAAGAAACCTATATGTATATTCCTATCTTTCAAATTACCTCCAAAAATCTAAATCCTCTTTTATTTTTTCTCCTATCCATTCACTTACTTTTTTCTTAAATTCTTCCTCGTTCTTCGATTTGATCTGTTTAAAACATTCTAAAATTATCCTTATCAGCTCTAGTTCAATCTCATCCAGTTCAACTTCAATTATCATCCTTTTCATTTGAACAAAATTCCTTTCTCAATAACACACCGTCAAAATCCATCTTCCACACACTTTCTATATCACCAGTCTTATACTTACTATTTTCAATAGACTCTAAAACCTCTTTAAGATTTTCTCCCTCTACAAGTACACTTATCGTATCTTTACTAGGAACTCCTTCAAAACTCCAATACATTTCTACCTCATAATACCTCATTTTATACCCTCCCTTTAATCGGCAAAAGCTTCATCCAACTGTTTCTGTAAATTATTAACTTCCATCAATTCCATAAAATTCTTTTGTGTAGATATTTTAGGAATATGTTTTACTTTATTATAATCTTTACTCTTGATACGTTTAAGCTCTTTCTTCATTGAGGCAACCACTTTCTTTGACATCGGACTGAGACCTTCCATCTTACTATCCTGCTTACTAGCCTCACGTTTCATATCTAAATAGCCGAGATAGGCAACCACCTCTTTAGTATCACGATCTTTTTTCATTAGTTCATCATACTGTTCTTGCTTCAATATTTTACTGTCTAACATTCCTTTTAAAACCTTATTTAAATCTAAGTCTATTATTTTGCCCAGTTCATCGTCTATATTCATCTACCCTCCTTTAGAATAACTCCCTATAAAAATCAGTAAAACCATTAATGTACTTTTTATCTATGTATTGTTTTTCATCTATCAAACCTCTGAAAAAACCCCTATTTCTTAAATGTTGATGTACGTCTTCTCTCAACACCCGTAAGTTTACAAACCCAGGACATATCTTTCTCAACTTAAACTTTTTATTCTGAAGAAACCATCCAGTTCCTTTTAACTCCCTATGACCTCTAATAAATCCCGGATTAATATTAAATTGAATACAAAGATCTGCCAACCTTCCTACCAACCTTTTATATTGATCTACCGTAAGTTCTTCATAATCCATTTGATTGATTGAAATCCCATAACTATTCTTATTCCAATTCCCAGCATGATATGTAATATCCTGAGAGTAAGATATTTCAAAAAACTCCACTTTTCCTTCAACTACTTCCATGATCTCATGATATGCAGGTGCCGGTAGTGGTTTACCCGGAGTGATGTGATTATCCTTGGAAGCAAAATATTTCAACAATCTATACACATCAGCCTTAATCGGTTCATCGTCCATCACCGTATGATGAACCACAATATAATGTATATCCTTAAGATCTCTTTTCTTAATCTTTTCCTCTATTCTTGGGTACTCATCTATTATATTCGACATCTTTAATTTTCCTTCATATCGGGATACCAATCAGTAGCAGTTTCTCCATACACAGTTAAAGTATAATGACCAGTTCTTGTCCAACTATAACCACAGTCCTCACAAATATAATTCTCAACAATTGTATTTGGATGTAAAATAATATCTGTTTTTTGATTCCAACCCACATTTATACTATGACATAATGGACATTTAGGCATTGTCTGCAAATAGTTATTCATATTTAACATAACCTACTTTCCTCTATCTCTCCTCAATACCAAATTCAGTCCCATCCGTTGTCCTGATAATTAATGAGTCAGGTGTGGTTCCAGTATAGTATAGGGAATCTATTGTTATGGTAGTACTGATCCCGGGTAAACAAATTTGTCCATATATTTTTGTTTCTTTAAGATTCGTAGCACCTATCATAACCTGAGAAGTATCATCAGGTTCAGCATTATATCCAAGTGCAGTGGAGCGATTATATTTATAATTTGGCGATAAAGTATGGGTGCCACTTCCGAGAGTAGTAAAATTATCGGTATACAAAACCAATGAGTCAGCATGGATAATTTTCCATAAATACACCATTGAAGTATCAAAATTAGCAGGTGGAGTACCTGTTGTAGAAAATTTAAGGTTCGCAAAATTTCCTACACTACCAAAGTCATGAGCTATAACATATGCTTTATCCTTAGGAGATACATTAATTAAAGCATCTATATTTTTAGCATTTCCAGCATCTAAATTAAAATCATTAAAAGATTCATTTCCAATTGCAGTCACATCTTCTGCGGTATTATATGCAAGAGATTTAAACCCTATTGCAGTTGCACCATCAACTGTGTTTTGCAAAAGAGCAGAATCTCCTAACGCAATTGCTTTATTCCCCGAATTGTACCAAAGACTGTAATTCCCGAAAGCACTTACATTATCACCAGTATTATATTGAAGACTATAATCACCGATACTAGAAGCATAATCTCCTGTATTGGTCTGAAGAGCATAGCTTCCGATACTAGTTACATGAGTACCGGTATTAGTCTCAAGGGCATAGCTTCCGATACCAGTTACATAACTATTTGCATTATTAAAAAGAGCATAATATCCAAACGCATTGACATATGCTCCTGTGTTTTTCCATCCAGCATAACTTCCAAAAGCATTTGCTTTCGCTCCTTCATTATCATTTAACGCATAATATCCAAAAGCATTGACATCACTAGCTATATTGTCATGAGCAGCACTTCCGCCAAAAGCATTAACATAATTCCCACTATTAGAATATCCAGCTTGATAACCAAATCCATTAACATCATTTCCACTAATTTGACGAAGCGCTTGATAACCAAATCCATTGTTATTATTACCAGTACTATTCCAGACTGCAAAAAATCCAAAAGCATTAGAATTATTAGAAGTGGAACTATATAAAGCTTCACAACCAAAAGCACTACATCCCGTTCCCGTATGACTGTCTAATGCCAAAAAACCAACACCACTACAATAATCGCCAGTATGCGCTCTCGCCGCCTTATATCCAACACCAGTTAAACGTATTCCAGAAGCATCCTTTCCCGCTTGGTATCCGAAGAAAGCACCATACTTTAGATTCTCTCCTGCATTTGTACCCATCATCATTGCATAATTGGTATCAATAACTCTCAAAAAAGTATCTCCACCAACCATCATTATATGTCCATCTGCCTCAATATTAATAGGATCCAGAAAAGAAAATGCTGTCGAATCTTTAGTATCAGCAATATCAAATTCAATTTTCTTCCACGAACTATCAGAAGAACCCCCTCCAACACTATCATTCTTAGGCTCCCATGTAGATGTTGCAGTACTCCATTTTGGAACCTGTCCATCTGTTGCACCGATAGAAACATCTGATATATCTGTAAGAATAGTATTGGTATCTAAATAAGCGCCAAGAGTATCCCAACTAATACTATCTCCGGATCCAACTGGTGCTTTCAATACATAAGGTAATTCCTGATAATGATAATACAAATATAGAGAATCACTTACTACATTCATACTATCTATCTTAACCTCTCCCTTAGAGAACCCCAATAAAGACAGTGTTAAAAAAAACAATAATCTTTTCATTTACACTCCTTTACATTCCTTCAAGTATATCATCTACTACTACAAAGAACAGTCTACAACCTGTTCTATTTTTAACCTTCTTAGAAATAATATAAAACTTTATTTTAACATCTGCCGCTAAATCCAGGGCGGTAAACAACTGAGGTTGTACACTTACATTGGCAATATTAGCAAGAAATATAAGATCCGGCCAATAGTTCTGAGTGAATTGTACTTCATCACAAACAGTCATATAATAAACATCTACATCATCAAACGCACCACCAAGCTTTAAACTATAATAATCAAAATCACATATCGTGACCGCCGATGTTTCCAGTGTATCACCGTTCCCAGCATTCCAAGTCAAACTATCTACATAGTAATATCTAAAATTATTTCCCTTTACTTCTGTGAGTGTCACATCCTGTGTGGTTCCCCACAATATAAAAGGCATTAACAATAACAATAAAAATTTCATGAATCCTCCTCTCAACTTCTAATAATTTTTAGTACAATAACTGCACCAATCAAGATTATAACATAACTAACACAAAAAATATTTAACGCTAACTCTATCATATTAACCACTTTGATGTTTATCATATATTAAAAGGCAAATAGATAAAACTAATAATATCTTTCCCACCAATATACTATTAGAAAGAATAGATTCACAGCCTAGATGACTACCAGTTGGTGTCATATAACCTGCTACCCCACTAAATATTGCCAGTACAAAACAACATATACTAACAAACAACATAAAAAATCCAACTAATTTTATCATCTATATCTCCATTTGAACTAAATTCTCCTCATATAACCCGAATTGCTCTATCTCTATATCCACCGGCAGCCAACAAAAAGGACAATACGGATCTTCTTCAAGATGTTCTTCCACTAAAAATAATGTATTCTGACAATGAGGACAAACATAGTTAATCATCTTATTAACTTCTCGATAAGCATATCAACTTTATTATCGGTTTCTTCTACTGTCCCTTTAATACTTTCTACATCCTTTTGCATTCCGATCATTTCTTTTTCACTCTCTTCTCTGCAATCATCTAAATGTTCCACCTTCTGGTTCGTTAATTTAATCTCCTCTTTGTTAACCGATATGCCATTATAGGCCAACACTATTCGATTAAATATTCCAAATCCAATGCTGAAAATCGTCAGCCAGATTAAAATCTTTTTCGCCATCCCATTCACATTAACTTTCTTGAATAATGTTTTCTTTATATCCATATATTCCCCCAATTCTTTCTACTTATTTACCAGAACAAATGAGCCAACAACATTAATACAAACGCTTGAACTTTGTTAATACAACTGGTACCAAATACTGATCCTAAATAAAACCAGATCGCAATCCACAACAAGGGGAATGCATGATACGAATCTCTCAAATGAAAGGTAACAGGTTTCTTAATCCTATGAATACATAACCAATAATATACTCTGACTAATAAAATAGCATCCGGGTTAATACCCACCACATCTTGTCCGGACTTGACCCATGGTTTGTATTCACTTATAATCTGTAATCGTAGTCTAACCCATGTCTTAAATTTATTCACGACCTTCCTCCTTTTTTAATTCATTCTCAATCCTATTTGCCACTTCCTTTAACTCCCCTTCTCCAGAAATAGGTAGGAGAGCACCCGTGCTCTCATAATATTCTTTTAATGATCCAACTTCTTTTTCAAAAATATCTATCCTCTTTTTTATGACATCAATCTGATCATCTTCTCTCTGAATCAACTTCTCACCACATACATCACATACACCTTCTCTTTCCGGAGGACTATTGATTAGATTATAAATAGCTTTACAATGAGGACATACTCTTCTGTTCGTTAAACGATTTACAAGAACCTCCGGGTCAGCATATAAATAAACAGCATAATCTAATTTCTCCCCTCTATCTCTTAAAAAATCATCTAACAACTCAGCTTGATTCTTGTTCCGGGGATACCCATCTAATACCCAACCCCTCTCATTTACTTCTCTTGAAAGTATTTCTCTGACAATTTCAAAAACTATTTCATCGGGAACAAGATCTCCCACATTAACATACTCTTCAAGTTCTTCACTTAAAGAAGATTTCTCTTTTAAAATATCTCTAAAAATATCTCCCGTAGAATAATAAGACACCCCCATTTCATCAGCAATGATAGTAGCATGTGTACCCTTACCAACACCGGGGGGACCGAGAAAAACTAATCTCATTTATAACACTCTCCTAAAATTAATACCATCAATTTCTTTCGCTGTTTCAATGTCTTTCTCCACTTGACTTATAGCCTCCTCTTTACTGACATTACCTAAACTATTAAAACCGTTGGCAGTGGTATACATATAACCATCCTTTATCTCATATAAATCATAATAATATCTACCACCTCGGGTTTCCCATGAAGCAATTAAATGAGAAGTTCCGGGTAAAAAATAATCTCTTGGTGTATGTTTCATACCCTTGATTTTATTTTTCTTCCCCTCTTTCCTTTCATTATCACCCTCATAAAAATTCTTTCCTATTACCCATTGATATTCATCTAATCCTTTTTCATTGTCACCCTTATTCTGAATATATACAACTCCTACCTTAAAAAGCATTTCATCATATAACTGTGGATATTGCGTAACTTCTTTCACCACATCCTGTTCCACTAACTCCATAAACTTCTCTTCATTTTCCGGAGTGAAGTTATTAAGCCATTCTACTGTCTGGTCCGCTAAAGATACTCCGCCAACATCACTTTGCTTTTCCATCGTACTTTTTATCTCCCATTTCCAATTGAAAAGACCTTTTTCATTTTGATATGGATCGGGTTCAACTGCTCCAATTACTTGTCCACCAACTTCATATTCACTATATTCTCTATCTCCCTCCCCTATAGGTTTAACCACACCTTCTCCCTCCATCTGCATGAAAAGATTCATCCCATAATAATCCCAGTTGTTCAAACAATATAAAGCCAACTCCGAGGATGACATTTTAGATTGAATCATTTTATCTCCTTTTACCTTTGAAACAATCCAATCTCCTAAAAAATGCGTAACAATTCCTCTGTCTAATTCATTCATAATCCACCATCTAAACTGGTCAAGAGTTTCATTGGGAGTGCTCTCAAAAGTAAAATTCTCTTCCCCACTTCTTCTGGCTCTATAATGTTTCACCCCATCAACAATATAAGGTTGTATATCAATATGAACAGCTTTAATATTACTTTCTTTCTCCAAAGCCTTCTTACCCTCGGTCTCCATCTTATCCAGTCTATCATAATAGTCGGGGAACTCATTCAAGTGGGCTAATGCAATCTTAGCCACTGACAGCGGATCATCACCTGTGACATCCGTGTTAGCGTCTACCGTCCCGTGTTCCAACTCCACATCCATTCCCCTACGGAACTGATCCACATCATAATCATCCCAAGTTATTCCCAGCTGCTCACCTATTTCCTTAGCCTCTTCGGATGTGAAACTCTTTTTATTCTCAGCAATTTTCTCAAATTCAACATATGTTTTCATAGTTTATCCCTCATCCCCCAAAGGAGTGTGACCTTCTATCCCTTCATCATATTCATCTGGATCTTTTAATTGTTGTCCTGACGCATCATACCAATTTAAACCATCATAATAAGCAAAAGAAAGTTCATTGTACTCCCCTGTGTTGCTATATTCTTTAAATTCCATTTTATCCAACTCTTCTCTACTTACATTATTCCCTTTCTTTACTTTCGCTGTTTTATCTCCCCTCTTTCTTTGTTCCATATATTCTTTAAAACGAGGGTCTGTTATTCTGGTTGTATGTTCTGCATCAATGCCATCTAAAAAAGTAGTCTCAACTTTCTCATCGCCTTTTATAGTATCATAAGATACCAATTTCCAACCCATATAATCCTCTAAAAAATGCGTCTCATATCCTGTTAAATAAGGAAGATGTAAAGTGTCTGTCCAGTGAATAACTTCTTTACCATGTTTCTCAAATTTTGCATATACTTTCATGTTATTTTCTTCCCTATGGAATGAAGGCATGGGTGGAAAGTAAAACAATATCATCCACCACCAAATCTTGAGCCTTACAAACTCCTTCTAAACTATTTATCAAAACACCATCCCTTGTTATTTCTTCTTCACTTTTAGAAGTCAAGACCGATATTCGTATATCATAACCCCTTTCATATTGAGATTTCTTTTTAAATTTACTGTATACTTTCATTGATACCCCCATCAGTGTACTCGTTTTATTTCTTCAACTAATACTAGATCCCCATTCCACTCAAAATCTTCATATTCCCCTTCTTTATTATAAATATCATTGAAAATAGATTCTGCTTCTTCTAAAAATGTTGCATCACTTATCACTCCTCCATCATCATACACAATATACCTAATTCCAGCACCTTTCTTTTTAAATTTACTATATACTTTCATATTTCCTCCCATATAAATAGATTAAACCCCATGATCGTAACCATAGGGAGTCCGGGAGATATATTACTCTCGGGGATGAATTTATTTTATCACAAACGGTAATTTCATATTCTGTTGGTTCAACAACAGATAGAAAACACAGAGAGTACTCCACACTATAATATCAAATAAACAACCAGTTACTAAACACACTCCAAGTCCTATACCAATCACATCACATATCAGGTCCTTGACACTAAAACCGTCATTCACCTTAGCATCATAACACTCTTTAATAACACCCGCTATTAATAGACTTATAACTATCTTAGGGATAGCTATATAATACAAGAGATAAGTTAACGCCATTGCAAAAAAGAAAAAGATAAGGTGCATAAACTTATCACTTATTTTCATATTCGTATTCCATGTATCATTTGATATTCTCACACTTCCTCCTATTCATCAGTAGATGAAATTTTCAAAGCATCTTCCGGAACCAACAGGGTCAACCCAGAATCCAATTTCACATAATATACCCAAAAAATAGGTGCAGCTCCCCCTCCAATATTTTCATATTTAATAACTGTTCCGGGTTCATCTTTATCCAAATCAACATCAAGATATGTATCACCTTCTTCATCCTCTCTATTATATCCACCTTTCTCTACAATAACACTATCCCCTTCAGAGAACAATCCTTTATCACTGCTCGTTTTCTTGGAAGCGGTTCCAATCATAGAAAGACCAAAATCTTCTAATATTTTATCTCTAACTTTAGTAGTAAATTGAAGCATAACAAGTTCCACCAATTGATCAGGATCTTTTAATTCATAGTTTTCCGCATATCTATAATGTTTAGTCTCAGACATACCACATTCGTCAACCAAATAATCAAAATCATATAATTTCAATAATCCTTTATCATCTAACCCATAAAAATCAATTAATGATTCTTTTAATTCCATAGCCATATCATAATAAGGCAATTCATCATATATCTTCTCCTCTATCTTCTCCTCAGCTTTCTTTTTAAATGTATCATAATGTTCCAATGTATCATAATGTTTCATCACTTCTCCTTTAAATATCAAACCATTCTTGTTCTAAATTTTCATCATCATTCCATCCTGCCATATCAGTTAATTCACCTAATGTATATCTACTGGTCAATGGCTTAATATAATTCTCCCAAGCTTCTTTAGAAGGTCTCACCCATACAGTCACATTCTCCGACTTCATGTCAGTAACTAATAAACCTTCTTCTAATAGATGAGATATATCCTCCCACTCAAACAATCCCCACAATCTAATCTCATCCCAGTTCTCTGACCTATGAAATTGAAGTTTTCTTCTGGCCATCTCATCCCAAATTTCATCATCAGTGAAATCTTGTCCTTCTTTTTTAATTGCACTATATCTCATAACAGCTTTCTTTTTAAATGTATCATAATGCTTCATTTCAACAATCCTCTCTTATGTAATACATCATTAAGCTGATCCATTATCTGTTCACCAAAATATTCAAGGGCCTCTTTTATAGAATTATACTGATAGGTTTCAACCAACTCTTCAACACTCTCATAAAAATTATTTTCATCATCTTCTTTCCACTCTGATTCAATCATATTAGCATAATCATCGGCAACCGCTTTGAAGAAAGAAAGTGCTATATCATTATCTATGGCAGATTTCTTTCTCATTCTCTTCTTAGATGCGGTGCTAACCCAACGGTTTATTATACTATCCAACACATTTTCTATATTCACCCAGGTAGTATCATCCTCTAAGTCATATCCCTCTTTCTCTAACATACTATTGATCTGATCATCGGATAAGGTTATACTCAATTCTGCTTTTCGGGGCACAACAGATTTCTTCTTCATATCTCCGAACACATTCTTCACCTGCTTGGAAGTCATCTCACTGACCACTGATATAACCGCCCGGGTTATACCCCCACTGTTTTTGGTCCAATATTCGGGGGTCTCCATCTGACCACCGGGAATAGCACTCTCTATCCTGGCCAATAACTCCTCGTTGTTCTCCAACTCCCTGAGTATTTTCTCCAAGATTACAGGAGCCAATTCCGGATCCGTCAGCGTATTGATAATGAAATCCTCATACAGTCCTCCGCCTACCGATACCTCAGCATCCACATCCTCTGGTACCCCCCCACTATCGCCGGGTCCCATTTCTTTCTCTACCACAACATCGGCATCCCCCTCCCCTTCCTCCTCATCTTCTTTAGGTGATGGAACTTTTATATGAGCATCATTGTTAGACTCGCCCTGAGCCGTCTTCCGACTCTCTTCTATCAAAAAAGCTTCATCGAATTCCTTCTCCTCTCCCGTATCCCTGTTCCGGACCCTGACCGTACCAGTATCACCCTTCTCTGTCACCGTCCACTGACTACCATCTTCCTCCGTTACTATCTCTCCCATCTTCAACCCGACTCGCTGGATAGTAGCCCTAGGCTTCTTATTAAACTTCGTTCGGTATTCACTCTTAGGCTTATGATCAGTGCGGTACTCACTATCCACCGCAGATGGACTTATGCTCATGCCACCCGCATCAGATTTTATACTCACTCCCGGGCCATCAGCTTCCTCACTGTCAAATTCTCTTGTCGCCTGGTCGCTTATAACCAGCTCATTATCGTCCTCTGGCTCGCCGAAGTTATCTGTGGTTCTAATACGACTTGATTTAACAGATTGTCCTGGTTTATACACCGGGTTTTTACTATCACCAAATATAATATCATCCTCAAATTTTGTGTCATCTGCCAGTATAGTATCATCATCCTCATCAAAGAAACTGGAATCTAATTCACTTATACTAGATTGTCTCGCCATTTTCTTCATCTCATTTGCTACTTCCGGGTCTATACTGCCCTCTTTTTGCAGCCATTCTTGAAAGCCCATAGTTCACCCCCTATTACTTTCCTATCAATTATTTATTTCTATTTTAAAACAGCACCCCAAAAATTCCACAAAAGTATTACAAAAGTATTACAAATGAAGCAACAAAACCAAGAACCACTACTGCTGCTATTATACCACTAACAATATTTACTATCTTATCTATTTTTGGGTGTTCCTTTTTCCATTTTTCTATTTCTTCCCGTTCTTCAAATGTCATCTGAATCCTTCCCATCCATCTTTTTACTTCTCATATCAACTCCCTATATATTGCTATCCCTCAATATTATATCCAGCGCCTCTTCTTTAGAATGTCCTCTGTTTAATTCCTTTATGACATCCTCAAAATCACATCCTCTTTCATGTACAAACAACACATCTTCTGGTGTAAACCCCACATCTCTCCAGTCACCTGCCATCACCGGATTCATCTCAACCCTCTTCCAAGTCTGTGCCTCATGTACCACAAACCCATATACTTTATTCCACTGATATGCTTGTTCAGGTTCAAATCCTTGATCTCTCCACTCTATTGCGCTCTCTATTTCAAAACCCATTGCACTCCATACTCGTGCATCTGCCTCATCAAATCCCACATCTTCCCACTCTTTAAAACTAAAATCAAACATCTGCACCCCCTACTATTTCTATGTTATAAAAACCTCACCCCCCGGGATATCCCGGGGAGCAAGATTACAAAAGGAGATTAAAAAATGAAAAATAAATACTTCTCATTATAATGAAAATCCTTCCCGAAAAAGTATACAAAATCATTTACCTCTTCTTATTTATTTCTTTTATCTTATTCAGTCTAATAATCTTTTAACCTCTACCAACAGGTGAAATGCTTTGTCAACTTTATCTTTACACTCAACTCTATACCTCTCTAGTGAAAGTGGACTTGATATCTGGTGGAGAGGAATAACAACAGATGTAATTTTTCCCCATTTATCATGAATCTCAGAAAACTCACCAATAAAAATACCGTTCTTAACTACCACACAACCTTCATTTCCAAAATAAACACCATCATTCAAAGTAACCCTATCCCCAACTTTAAAAGATTTTAGAGTACAATCTGCCTCAACCTTTAACTGTACTTTTCCATAAGTATTATATATTCCCATTTAACCTCCTATTTACTGTTTTTATAAAAACCATCTCCCTTTAATATGATACCAAAATAATAATCATATGATCTACGTAACCATCCACTACACTCCGGACACCCTTCTGGAAATTCTTCTAGGTGTTCCATTTCTTTTACACTTATCATTTTATCAATAGTATAATTACACTTCTCACATTTATACGGATATTTTGGCATATTTTACCTCATTTTTGCTTAAAATTTGATCACTTTGCTTAAAAATTCATCCCCGTTCATCTGCTCTGTTCATCTCATCTGCTCTGTTCATCCTCTTTTTCTACCTCTTAAACAAATATCGCCATAAATATAATATTAGTTTCCACCCCCAATAAAAACTCGCACCAACAACAAACCAAAACCATTTTGTATTACTTATCTGCTTCCACATGACTGACATCCCCCTTCTTTTCCCCCAACTCTTTCTCTTTAGTCTGATCTTTAAAAAATCTTCCAAGTGGACTCATTTTTAATAACACATACTCCACAACATCTTTCAAAAGTTGGATCAAAACTTCATCCATCTCTCCACGAGCTTTGTCCATTATCTCATCAAGACCCTCCTTCTCCGGTTTCTTAAAATCTTCGGGACTAACTTTACTAACTTTATCCATCTTCAACTCCTTTAAGATACTACTAAAAATTTATTAAGCTCTTTAGCATTTCGTATCATTTGTTTTGTAATTTTTTCTTGCAAAAAATCATATAATACCTTAGCCTCATTGTCTATCCATATAATTCCTTGTTTCACTATCTCACCAATTTCCTTATCCAAAATCAGTTGAGGAACAGTATATCTTAAATATAAATATGTCATCTGCTCTATAATCATTTTTCTCTTTCTATTAAATTCTTTCTAATATTATTAATATTAACCTTCTCCACTTTTGGTGCCCCTCTAATTACATGCTTCATCTTTTCTTCTGCGCCCCACCAACATTCACAACCATAAACAACATTCCCATCATCGAGAACTATCTTAGGATTTTTAACTCTTTCTTTTTTTAAACAATCAGCAATCCAACCAACAGCTTCCACCGGAATTTCTTCTCCAACAAGTTCACCATAACCAAGAAATAATATTGTATCATAATTCTTCAATAAAAAAGCACCAACACGTTTCACTTCTTTCTTCCCTATCGTTTCCATAACATCACCTTATAGTTGGAATTATTCTCAAAATTAATTTAATATAATTCTTTTTTCGCTTCTCACCACTCACTCTGAATTTATAACCTTTCAACTTTAAATCTTCACCAATGTTAAATACATAATCACCCTTTCTTTTTTTCATGGATTCCCTTGTTATTTTCACAGTCAACTTGATATCGGTTAGTTTACAAATCTCACATTTATAACCATTTAATTCCACAACATCACCAACTCTAAATTTATAAGGTTCTTTCTTCTTAACTAATCTCTTTTTACCGAGACTAACAAGTTTACCTTTACCTCTCAATGATTCTCTATCCACTTCCATTTTTTATCTTTCACTCCCTTTTACCTTTAGATAAACATTCTTCAATAGTTCTTCTCTTCATGTTTTTCACCATATAAATTAAATTACATACTTGATGAGAATCCTTTAAATGACGTTTCTCATATCCATAAAAAGAACTATCTATAGCAAAACTATCCGCATCTGTAGCAGAACTATCCGCATAATAAGGACCAGTGCTTTGTTTTATATCTTCCAATACCTTTATTAAAGTATCAACTAAATACGGATTATCAGTAATCAATTCATCCATGTTATATACTATTCCTTTACTTAACTCTCGTATAGCATAAATAAAAGCAAGATCATCCCTCACATTCAACACAATATTATTAACTTTACAAGCAAGATCTAAACTCGCTTCCAAACTCTCTATATGATTAGATTTGTTTACCAAATTTGTATGAAAAGAAAAATAACACCATGATAACAAAAGAGTTATAGCAATCATACATACACCTAATGCTATTCTAAAAAACTTAATGGTCCAACTATTATAATTCTCTCTGTAAAATTCAATAGCGTGTGGTATAAATGCATACCAATCATCCGCCTTATCACTTACTTCTTCATAATGCTTCAAAGCATGATCACATAAATTATTAATAGAAACTTCACCTACTATTTCTCTTTTAAATTTCATCCCTCAATTTCCTTGATTTTATTGAGTATTATTTGAAACACACTTTTGGGTTTATACTTCCCTTCCCATTCGTTAAGTTCTTGCATTACATTCACCCACCTCTTCAACTCCTCAACATCGAATTTGCGTTTGGTGTAGCCAGCAAGTATGATTTTTCTGGCTCCCTCTTGTGCTATCAGTTCTTCTGGATTGTCCCTGTATATTCCTATTTTAATAGAATATAAAATTCTTTCCAATTCCCTTAATTCCTTCTCCTTCTCAGTCATCATTCCTCCTTTATTCTATCTATTATGCCCACTCTTTTGGGTAGTAAATCCCATAAGAACTTTCTCCATTTTTTAGGGGTGTTTATGAAATTTAGATAGTCTTGCCTTGTATCTAAAAAGTAATGCTTCCTCCAACTTCTCAACATCGAATTTGCGTTTGGTGTAGCCTAATTCTTGGATTTTCTCTGCAAGTTCTCTTGCTAATTCCATTGGAACCATAGTGTTTCTATTCCAAGTTAAAATTATTCTTTTTAATTCGCCTAATTCTTTTTCCTTCTCATCCATCATCCCTCCTTTTGTATATACAATATAATCAAATATTATAATTTGTCAAGGGGTAAATTTAATTCTTCTCTAATAGCAGTAGTTTGATTTTTGTCAACTGAGCATACACCCAATCTTTCAAATTCTCCAACCAACCTTAAAGGCTCTTTCCACATCTCCGGAATAATGCTTGGGTAATAAACCTTTTTCTATTTCTTCATCAAAAGTCATTAAGATTTGTCAGAAAGCATTTTCTCTATTTCCATATCAGAACTAAGTTATTTCCCAACCCAAATTTTATGCCCCTTCAAATATTATACCTTTTTCCCAATTAAACTTACATTCGGGACATTCTTCTGCGAGCATTTCCAATAATTCTTTCTTATGTTTGTTTAAGGTTTTGTGATAAACATCCACTGCCTTACCGTAAACATCCACTGCCTTGCGGAAAACATCCCTCTCCTTATCGTAAACACCCCCTGCCTTGCGGAAAACATCCCTCTCCTTATCGTAAACACCCTCTGCCTTGCGGAAAACAGCCCACGCCTTGCGGTAAACACCCTCTGCCTTAACTATTTCTTTTGGCAATTCTCCTTTAACTTTTTTAAGACATTTTAATCTCATCTTTTGTTGATATTCTGGTTTATTTTCTTTGATAAAATTTATCCTATTTTTTATTGGTTCGATAGCACTCTCAACTATTATTTGATGATGAATACAAAAATACCATTTAAGTTTTTTATTCATTTAAAAACTTCCTCTTTTCCATTTTTTCTTTTTATCATCCCAAACTCTTTTCCATTTTTTATGAGAAATAAAGGCCAATATTAATTCAATCCTAGAAAATTGTTTCCAATATTCTTTATATCCATCTCCAGTAGAAATATAGTTTTCTATTTCATTTATTAGATAATAACCTTTACGTTCATCTCCTAGTATATCAAACAACCTATCTATTGTAGGCACAAACACACAAATCTCTTTAAAAAATTTCTCATCATACTTAAAGGTCCTTACATTTCCTTTTATATCAGAAGCATGAAAATATCCTTCAATGTCTGACTCAAAAGTTAAAACAATAAGATCTTCTCTCTGAACTTTGTCAGGCCAAATCTTTTTATCTATTTCTTTCCCGAACATAGTATACTTCCGATACACCCAATCACCTACCTGAGGAACCCAACTTTTTTGTAATGGGTTTAACATCTCACATTTCTTTATATATTCTTCTGTAAACATCTATAACCTCCAATCTTTATTTATCTTCTCTTTCCTCAAAGAAAACACATCCAAAATCTTTATGAGTAAATATATCAATATCCCCCTGAGACACAAAGGCATTAGCACAATGATAAACCAATCCAACAAAATCAGAACTACTTTTAATATCCAACTCCGAAAGGTTTTTGACCGCAACTAAACAAGTAGATTTAAATGGAACGGCACTATCATCATCAGAACGGTCCCAATGAGCACAATCTCTACATCTTCCTATTAATATTTTGTTATTCTTATCCAATCATTTACCTCCCACAATCATCAGCACCGAACAAACAAGAACTCCAACTACAAAACCTATTAAAAATACTGAAGGTATTTTCATCAACTTAGATCTTGCATCAACATATTTAGTTGCTAAATCTGACATAAAACTCCTTGTCTTCTTCATTTCTTTTTCTAGTTCATCTAATGCACCAAGAAATTTCTCAACATCTTTTCTATTCACATTTCCCTCCATTAAATTTAAAACCATCTTCTCTTTTTTAATTACTTTATCAAATAAAATTTTGATCTTGTTAATATCTTTTATATTGTCCTGAAACAATATGCAATGCCAAAAACAACTCCAACTCTTCATCTATTCTTTTCTTATCTATCATAATCTCTCCTTTTATATATCTTTATTATACTAAAAAATCTTAATTTGTCAAGGGGGCAATTTAATAAATGCACTCAACATAATCACCATAGATATAAAATCTCCAGTTCTTTCCAGCATAGTATCTTGCAATAGCTTCTCTATCATCCCCAGAAAATCTTTTTAGTTCTGAAATATATATACAGGCTAACAACAAATTGTCTTCTAATCTAAACATATCCAGATCCCGATCCAATATCTTCTTTTTCTCCTCTTTTGTAAGAAAAAACTTAGTCATATCAAATTCTATTAAAGACATTAAGTATTCAGATGTCTCAGGCATTATCTGGAGGATTCCCTCAGCACCTTTACAACTAATAGCATCCGGAAAAAAATTAGACTCCACATTAACCCAACGCAATAGCTGTTCATAATCTAAATTAAATCTCACAGAATAGTCATAAATTGTTTTAATGATATCCGAATCCGCTCTATAGCCAAGGGTCCTGGCCAAAAACAAAGCACTTTTCCTCTCAGCATTATATTCTTCTACCACATAAAAAAAACAATCCCCCGATTTCTTGGCGGGGGATGTTATCAAAAAGAATAGAATACAAAATAAAATACCTATTCTCATATATATTTTATGTAAAAATACATCTCGTTTTCTAACTTCATCAAGATAATCGCATATCAATAATTGACCCATTACTATCCTCCTAATGAATTTTATATATAAAGCGTTTCTATAACATACTATCAGAGTTGTATTTATTATAAAATCTTTTCAAAGAACTATAAGTGTTTGTAGGTGAATACCTAAACACCTCACTATATTTCACCCATGCAGTTGAACCAGAAATATAATCTATAAACTTACGGATAGATGTCAACCTCAAAACAAGCTCCTTTCTCTGATTGCGCCCAATCTTAATCATCAGATCCTGATTCGTGTTAAGCAAAACATATAGATCACTGAAAAATTTATCAACTTCTTTTTCATTGAATCTACCCATAGTAAAAGTTATTCTCGGTTGATTTTTTTCAAAGTCAAATTTACCTTTTTTCATATAAAAGTGTAAAACCACATTTGGATTTAAATTCATAGCAGGAATATGTTTCTCCTTATCCACATACCAACGTTCCCAATAATTAAAGAACTCCGCATAGGAGAAAGTAGTCAATTGGAACCTATCAGCAGATTCCCTGATACCCTTACTTTGTATTCCAAAAGATTTTAACTGATTATATAAACATTCAAGATAAAGTCGGTCCTGTGATGCCACCTCATAAACCGCACTACTATTTGAAATGGGACGCATTGATGCACCACCTAGAATAGTACCATCCAATAAATCAACACAATCATTCCAATCTGCTCTCTTATCATCAAGATGATTACTAACATCTTTATCATGAACACAATGCTTATAACCCTGGGGTTTAATGCCTAACTTATCACACCATTTAGAAATTGTAGCAATTGAACAACCACATTCTTCTGATATATCTTTTTGAGTGAGATGTCTAACTTCAATTGCATCCTTCATATATTCTATATCTTTATATTTTTTCATAATTTCACCTTTCCCATATTATATATTATAACATTTTTCCCCGTTTTGTCAAGGAGTTTCAAAAATATCTTCATATAACAAAACTATTAACTTTAACCGCATAATATAAATTATCTATTCTATTTTCATTCTATAGTTTTTGATATTCTTGCCATGATCTAAAATCATTTTTATTAAAATAAACTTTCCCTACATGAGCTTTACTGTGTAAAAAATGAAAGATTTTAATTTTATTCCAATATTTTTTTTCATCTTCAGGAGTAATATCATGAAAAGTCGCATTATAATAAAATGGCAATTCTTCTAATGGTAATTCCGAAGCAAATTCATTAAAAATCGATTGATCTGCTTCCCCTTTTAAGATTTTATTTTGCTTCAGTCTTTCTTCATAAATTTGATTCCATTTTTTTGAAAAAAACAACATAATATCTTTAGCAAAAACAATAAGCCCAGCATTCAATCTCCCATCTTTATGTCTAACGATCCCCACTTTATTGTTTTCAGCAACTTTAAATAAATAATCTAATTTGCCATTAATATACATATCTGTATCTATAACAACTGTATAATTAAAAGGAGTAAGAATAGCTGCTTTAGTTTTAATTCTAAAAACATCATCAACATTTTTTGCAATCCAAATAGAAATGGGGTACTCCTTATGAAATTTAGATAAAGATAACAAAAACTTTCTTAATTCCTCAAATCTATCTAAGGTAATAACTATAAAAAATCCTTTCATAACAATTTTACACCAACCATATAATTATTAAACTTTGGAAAAATATCTTTTGGCTCTAAAATATTTACTTTAAATGTTTTTCTATCCAATGAATCGATTAACCTTTTACATCCTCTATTATTATTTTTATCCCAATAATCATCAAAAACAACTACAGTTGAATTATACATTAGTTTTTTACAATTTTTCCAATCACTAGCAATCGTTTCAATACTATGCCCCCCATCTATAAAAATTAAATCCATTTTAGGGATCTTACTAACTACTTCCGGCATAACTTTTTTTGTGTTTCCTTTAAATAATTCGATATTTATTCCCGTTACTTTTAATAAATTATATACCTGTTCTATTGATAAAGGAATAACTTTATCTGATCCTTCTCCCTTTATAATTTGAAAGTTAAAAGTTTCAAATAAATCAAAACCATAAAATTCCATCTCTTTATTTAAATGAAATTGTTTAGCTATGTTGATAAGTTTCAAAGAAGTCTTCGCTTTCCAAATCCCAATTTCCATAATTCGTTTCGGTTTTACTTCCCTACAAATCCTAAATAACGCCTCATACCTTTTGCACCTATCAGGTATTCCATTAATCCAAAAAGTTTTATTTTCCATTTTTATTTAATTGTTCTTTAAAAATTAATAACCGTTTATCTAATTTTACTTTTGGTGGGTGCCATACAGGAACATTACCTGTCCAATTTTCACTTACCTCAAATAAAGGATAATCTATTATTTTTATTTTAGCTTTTTTTATAGCAAGTGCAAATATAAAATCAAACTCGTTTTTGTTAAAATAAGAAGATTCTTTTATATTAATATCTTTGACAGCCTTTTGGTCGACAGCATTGCATCCACCACGAATATAATTACCATATACAGAACTATGCACCACCCCCATTGCTTCCCTCTCTAAATTTTTTACAGCATTAAACAATCTTCCCTTATCTAATATCAAAGCATCCACATCTACTTTAATTAAAACATCAAATTTTTCCTTTTTGATTCTATTATAAAATAATTCACCTTTTAGTTGTATATTATTTTCAGATTCAATTATTTGTGGATCACAATAATATTTTTTAATTATTTCTCCAATATTTCCCGAACAAATAAAATAGCATTTATAATCCTTAGAAATTTCCTGTAGAAACTTATTGGCAATAGCAAACTCTATATTAGAAATATCAACAAATGTCCAAAAAATTATAGTGGATGAATCCGCCACAATTCCTCCCTCTTCCAGTATGGAAGTTTAAATTTTTCTCTAAAACTTTTTCCGGAATCTTTCCAGGTATAATGTTGAATAATAGCATTTGAATTTAAAGAACTCCATTTAAAAAAATCATATGGCAAGGTTCCAACAGATAAATTTTCCTTTCTTACAGCACAGGCTAAACATTGCATGTCTCTTCCACAACCAAATTCTTTCCAATATTTATTCCATCTTTCAAAAAATTTTTGGAGTTTTGAAGTGTTCCTAAAACACATCAAAGCACCATGCCAAGCATCCAAGGGTAATTTCACGTTAAATGTCTCAATCGCTTTTTTATAAATATTGGGTAAATTCTTCATAGTTAAATGACTCCACAATGGAAAAAGTAAATCATATCCTTTCAGATATTCAAAAATCTTTTCTACTCCTCTTCTCTGTATTACAGCGTCACAATCAATATATAATGTTTCCTCAAATGGAGTATATTTTATTATTTGTGTCTTAATATCACGATTAAGTTTTGTCGGTATATCAAATTTTTGGAAAGAAATACCAGAAATTTCTTTCCATTGTCCATCTCTTTGTCCCTCTGACAAATTAGTGAGTATACAGATAGGCAAATTAGTGTTCTGACGAGAAATTTTTACAGTAGATACAGCCAATCTATCATATTCCTTTCCAAAAACTATTTGAATAATACCCTGTTTCATCATTTCAAGCACCCCCAATCCCAGACTTTCACTTGAACCTTTAATTTATTTTTCAATGCCCACTCATCAACTGCTTGCTTTACACCAAATTTCCCTTCTACAGCAGGTCTATTGTAATCATGTCCTGCTATAACTCCACCCTTTTTGATTTTAAACAATAATTTTCTAAATCTTGTTTTACATATTTATAGCTATGGTTCCCATTTATATAAACAAAATCCAAATTATTAGGAATATCATTTGATTCAGACGATTTTCTTTTTACCCAAACTATTTTATTTTCAAACTTACTAAGCACCCGCTTTGCCGTTTCAAAATTTCCTTCAAAATTAAAGTTTAAGTTACACTTATATTCTTCATAATGAATATAAGGATCAATCAAATAAATTTTCTTTATAGGGAGATTTTGTAATATATCTTCTGCATTACCCCCTTGATACACCCCTATTTCAACACCAATTAAATCTTTCCCTAAATTATTATTTTTAATAAATTGAATTGATGGTCTCATAAGAATCTCTTCTCTACTTTATTTTGCATCGTTCCATAAAACCCTTGTATGGGACAAGCACATCTTTTAAAAGAGCATATCCCACTCTTAAAATCAGGTAAAATAAAATTGGGATACAACTCCCCTATTTTTTCTTTACTACTAGTACAAGAATAAACATTACCCTGTTTTACTGTAAAAATACTTTCCCCAGCCAAACACCGTTGTCCCTTCCATGTATAATTTTTATCTTTATATACAGTGTACCATTTCCTATGTTGTGCTGTTGGCCATATTTTAGGCCAATCCTTTAATGAGTTTGAACCATTAACTAATGGTTTAATATGAACAGGACAATTTGATTTTTTTGCAAATATCAGGGCTTCATTAAATTCTTCTCCTAAACCAACCGGATAAGCAACAAGAGTAATCATAACTGAATCTTTAATATTCTTTACAACCGCCTGAACATTTTTTAACCACCTATCTAATACCTTTTTTTCCTTCATTTCAGCATAATGACAACTAATATTTACTATTGAATTTGGATTTAATCGCTTTAACCATTTATCATCACTTATCAACAAACCATTTGTATCAATCACACAAATAAAATCTTTGGGAATGAAATTTAATACCTCTTTAATTGCCTTAATAGAAAAGGGCTCACCTCCCCCAGTAAGTTTTAAACAAACTTCTTTATTTCTTGCAAGTTGCTTCATTCGTTCCCATATATCAATAGGAATATTTTTTTCAATTTCAGTTACCTGTTGTGAATGAGAATAACAATAAGGACATTCCAAAAAACAACAATTAGTAGGACTCCATACTATATATACTACTTCCTTTTTACAAATCCTTTTGCACATTTCTTCTTCAATCTGATAAAAATCTTCTTTCATTATAACCTCCCATATAAATTAGATAAAAAAGAAAGATACTGTTTTTTTAAATTAATAAAATCAATTTCAAATAACGAGTTTCTACCATCAAATTTATCATATATATACGTTACATCTTTACCCCAAGATTTACCTAAAATAGCTCCATGCAATCTCCCGGTAATTATTTTTTTTGCCGAACCATATGCTTGTTTCATGTCTTCTATTATATCAATATTGAATTTTTTAAATATTTTAGTTTCAGATTGCTCATGACATACTCCTTTTATTAATTCTCCTTTATACTCACTAACTATAGTTTTTAAAAGGTCTTCTGGATTGGATCGAGGGAGAGATACCAATAAATAATCTTCAGTGAGCACCCCTGGTTGAATAAATACCACAGGGCAGCCAATTAACTTTACAATATATCCTTCATTTCTTAAGAAACAATATGTAAAGGGGTCTCTAACTCCTATTGGTTCTACGCATTTTTTAGCTATTATAGTAGAACAATTATTCCACAAACTACCCCCAACCATAATTATTTTACAATCTAAATTATATAAAAATCCAGCATTTCCTGTATTTGCACATAGAGATGTTGCCCCAACTGATATAATACGTTTATATTTAATAATTTCATTTGAGAATATGCTTTTTTCTTGGAGTTTAGGAAGCCCCGCAATTTGCCAAGCTATTCTAAATCCCCCATCAATTAATAAATTACCTTTGTTGATAGCATAATCACCAACTGTTCCTATTACCCACTCATTGACGTCCAACACCTTCTCCCCATTGATTGTTATCCCAAAGATTATCCCTTGCTATTTTAATATTTTTAACACTCCTTTTTTCCCAAAAAGACCCTTCTCCAGTTGTAATTCTACTTTCATGTTTTAAATGATATAACGGATACTTACTAGTTTTTATTATTGTTATAAGATGAGATGCTCTTTCAAATAAATCTGTATCTTCTCCACCTAAACCAATTAAATTTTCGTTATATCCTTTTAACCTGAACCAATCCACTTTCGTCATAGCAAAACAGGCTCCATATCCACCTTTTCTTTTTTTCATACTCTCCCAAGAAACATTATCAATTATTCTAATGTCATTAATATTAGAACAACAATAAGTAATACCCTTACCATCTACCACTGTATCAATAATGCTTTTAATTACTTCTTTACTGAACACAATATCTACATCTGTCTTTATTATTAAATCACAATTGCACCTTTTAATCCCATAATTAAGTAATTTAGAAAAGTTAAGCTGTTTCATTTCTATTGGATAAACTAATAGTTTCACTTTTTCATTATTAATTTTAATATTTTTATCTGTAATTACAAAAATTTGGTCTATATAATTATTAATTATTTCTGAATTCAATTTCATAAAATTACACAAAAAACTCTCTTTTATTTTATACAACACCAAAACAATACCTATTTTCTTCTTTTCTTCTTTTGGCATCTTCATTTTTTATTTCGGGAGGCTAAAAGATCATTGTAAACTTTAGCATAACTATCCCTCATTTTTTTAAGACTAGCATATTCTACTGCATAACTCCTCGATAATTCTGCTTCTTTTTTCCATAATTCTGGATTATATAATAATTCTATAATCATCTTTTTGTAACTGGAAGGAGTATAATCTACCTGTATCCTGCAATCATAATGAACATTTTTATGTAACCCATTTTTATATATCGTGGGAATTCCTTTAGCCTTCGCTTCAAACATACTACAACAAAAACTTTCATATTTACTTGTATTAACCAATAAAATTGTCTCATCTAGTATCTTCCAATAATCTCCCACATCATATGAACTTAATATTTTAAATTCATATGGTTTTGATAACGAAGTAATATCCATAATTTTCTCAAATAAGGAAAAATTTTTAGCGCTTCTGGCTTTCTGTCCTGCCCATACCACATATTTTCTTTTAGAATTATTAATAGGTTTCAAATACTCAGTATCTACACCATGATTTATATAAACCAATTTATCCTCATATTCTGTTAATATTTCTTCTGCATTATTTAATCTAATAATAGTAGATTTATAAAAATCTTCTGCCCTATATTGACATTTCCATCCTTTATATCTTTTTACAGGAGAACGTGTTATTGGTCCAATAACATCAGGTTGTATTTTATTTTGTAACATTAATGCCACAACCCTTGTATCGTCGACATGCAATATATCACATCCTTGAATAAACCTTTTAATATTATCTAATCCTCTTTTTGTTAATATTCTATCTCTAGAAATATATTTAATAATAAATTCAGGATCATTTTTAAATGCCTTAAAAAAACAAGAGGAAGTCATTATACTTCCACCATATATTCTATTTAATTCAAATCCAGGAGATGCTCCTATAAACAGCACTACTTTTCTCATACTTTTCCCCAGCTATGCGGATTTCTTTTTATAGTATTGTCATTCATAAAAATATCTCTATTCTTTTCTAATTGTTCCCTATCTATTGGGGTTTTCCACTTTTCTATAAAATGCCATTGATGAAGAAGACTAGTATTTTGTATCCAAACTATTTTTAAGCTATCTAATTTAGCTCTCTTGTGCATATCATTATCCATAGCTCCTAATCTTTTCATCCTCTCATCATATCCCCGTACCTTATAAAACCAAGATGCTAAACTAGCTTGACACGCACCATCACCAGAAATTATATGTAAACTTCCTGTAGATTTCAATTCTTGATATAAATTTTTAATGTCATTCAATGTAATTTCAACCTTTTCCGGTAAATCCATAGACCGACATAAAATAAAATTATGTTCTGTCAATTTTTGGCCCACCGTTTCAATAAAATTTCTTTCATACATATAATCAATATCAGACATTAAAAGATATTTAGTCTTTGCCATTCTTATGCCTATATTATACAATAAGGATTTATTGAAAACCTCTTGAGGAAAGAATACATGTTTTGCAAAAGAAAAAAATTTTATATATTCATCTGTTTCAGCGAACTTCTCCTTATTACTGCCATCTACAATAAATACTTCGGGTATTTGAGTTTGAATACTCAAACTATACAAATTATTAAATATTCTTACATATCCTCTAGATTCTATATCTTTAATTGCTATTATAACCGTAATATCAGCTTTTTTTGATTTACTCATCTTCTTATTTAATCATCTGCTTTACCATCTTTAAAAATATCATCTCTCTTGCGAAGAAACCCATCAATCAAAGTAGAGTTTTTCAGAAGTTTATCTATGGTTTCTATTGTTTTTCGCATCAACATATGATAAAAATCATAATCTTCAGGATCTATGGCATTACCAACATCTCCCTGAATATCTTTCATGTCCGGAAAAAGATCTACATAACCAGCGAAAGAAGGTTGTTTAGTCTCATAATCCTCATCTAATTCTACAAGCCTATGATGTAAATTGTCACGAGATTTTATGAGCCAGTCTTCAAAACTACTCTTAAAACTCCAAAATTTATCTTCTTCTTTATGAAGTTCACCTCGCTGGACCGCTTCTAAAAAACTCTCATATAACTCATCAACCAATGAGACTTCAACCGTTTCATCCCAAGTTTTATAATGATGAGCAATATAAGCTTTTAAAGAATTATATCCTTTAGCCTTCGCTTCCTTCCACATTTGAGAGACCAAATTTCCTACATAAGAAGAACCCTTAACTTCTTTTTCATCTTTCTCCTTCATAATTTCCTTAACTATCTGTCTTTCCTTTTTCTCATCAACATTAGACATTTTAACCTCCAATCTAAAACTTTTATAACTTATCCCATTTGTTCCAAAAATCTATCTGATACCAAATCATCCGAATTTTTTTTATTTCCTAAAGTAGAAGGATCCTCAGAAGCAAAAGAAGCAAAACTTTCCGTAACCTCCCCATCGATAGAAACGTCAGTAAATAAACTAATATCAAGTTCCTCCAATAAAGATAAATCACCTTTTAATTGTGAAATTTTAGCATCTAAAACTAAAGCAATTTTTTTCAATGAATTAAATAATTTTTGACCATTGGAGACCAACCAATTCCATATTCTTTTTAACTTCTCACCAACATCCTTAACCCAATCTAATTTACCATAAATCTCTTGAACTGAAGAAATACTTTCTTTTAATTTTTGTTTGGGTGCTATTCCCATTTCAGCTGGACTTTTTCCTAAAGGTTTGCCCTTTTCAAGAACTTCCCTCTCCAAAAACTTCTCCATACCTCTTGCTTCAGCCCATAGTTGACCCCAAAAATCCGGTTGGGCCAATCCAATCTTATTCAATACCCCCCCAAATTTCTTCAAAGCAGTATGAAACTTAACAATAGATAAAGAAGGACCACCAGCCTTCATAGATCCTCTTAAACGAAACACTATATCTCTAGCTTTATTGTGAATAGCAACTGAACTGTGCTTTGTCTGCAACAAAAACTCAGTGACATCATCAGCCATCTCAGCATTTTGTCCCCTAAGATCTTCTAATGTCTGAAATTCTTTTCCCTTTCCAAAAACAGATTCAGCTAGCTCTTCTTCTCTCTCCACCCGAGCTCTCTGCAATCCTTCTATCGTTTTTTCATAATGTTCAATTTTCTCGTCAACACTTAGCAACTTTTCAATTTCAGAAATACTTTGCGCATTTTCTTGTAATTGTATTAATTTTTTATAAATATTCTGTGCTTCACTTTTCAAATCTTTATATTCAGAGACATTCAATTCGCCCTCTTCACCGATCTCAAATTTTTCTCTCTCTTGTATGTCCTTTAAGATCTCATTCATAGCATCTTCCATTTCTTTTTTAGTGAAAAAATCCTCTTCATCAGCACCTATTTTTTTAATATGTTCTGTTAAGGTATCAAAAAAATTACACACGGATTTCTTTAAACCCATAAATTCCTCCTATACACTCTGCAAATGCTCCGCTAAAAACCACATTTCTTGTTTCTCTTGTCCATTATCACCAACAAAAAAAGAACCCTTTTCTAACTTAACTTTAACGAAAGAAGGAGTTCTATCTACAACAAATCCAACCTCTCCTCTCAAATATCTTTCCGATGGATCCTGATCCCAAAGATTTAATAAAACCCTTTTGAAAGCAACTCTATCATCTAGATTGAAATCATCAAATGTTAAATCATATCTTTTTATTAACTCAACTGACATAAACTTACCTCTCTTTATTTTTTAATTAACTTACTAATTTCCGAAGACACTCTCAGCGCCTTCTTCAACAGATTCTTTAATCAGAGCAAGATTATCCAATAAATAAGAACCAAAATCCTTAGAAGAAAAAACATTAGCTTTAAAATCATCTAATATTTCTTTCTGTTGTTCTTTAGTTAAATTAGAAAATTCTTCTTCAGTATCAATACCTTCTATGAAATCCAATATAACATCCAGTGTAACATATTCAATATCATAATTCAATATGATATTTGCACCATCCTCTACCTTCCAAATATACCCCTTCTCATAAAAATTAGCTCTCATCCTCTACCTCCAAATTGATAGAACAATAATTTAATAATACAACAATAATCAACTATTTTAAACTAAAACAGCATCTTCACTTATATGAAAATCCTTCCCGAAAAAGTATACAAAATTTTGAACAAAAAAAGAAAAAACTTAAATCAATAACGATAAACTATTCGACCTTTTGATAGATCATAGGGTGACATTTCAACTTGAACTTCATCCCCTATAGCTATTTGTATATTATGTTGTTTCAATTTACCTGCTAAATAAGCGAGAATAATACATTCATTGCCAGAAACCATATCCATTTCCACTTTAAATCTGAAATCTGGGAGACACTTTACAACCTTACCTTTTTGAGATATGTTTTGTTGTTTACTCATTTATTTTTTTCATCCCCTCCTTCTAATAAAGATTTAATTGTTGACTCTATATGTTTCAAATTCTTGGTCTTAAAATTATACATCTCTTCGACTTTACCTTTCAATACCAAATACATACAAGTAGTCCTTTTACCAACAGTAACCCTCCATTCCTCTTTACAAAATTTTCTACGAGTACTATATCGTGAACAAGCAAACTGATTATTAGCCAATCTAACAATAGGACCTGAAGGATAATTAATTCCCTGTACTTCTACAAAACCTTTTTCTTCTAAGAATTTGATAAGATCATCACTCATACCCAACCCTTCTTCTCCTTCTCATTCATTTATCAACCTCCAATCCTTTAATCAAAGAGTTTTTTAGTTTAAGAATAAAACAAAGATTATTTTTATGAGCTTCTTTATATCCCCGGTACAAACGACTGATTGACCGAGAAATAGAAAAAGTTTGTTTTTCGTTTTTTTTACAAAAATCAATTTCTTTTCGGATTTCTTTTTCCTTAGTGCCTAAGTCCCGGATTGCTTCAAGTATTGTTTTTTCGTGTTTCGTAAGGGTTCTTTTCCTGACATTTTTTATCTCCTAATTTTATAGAATAAGTCAACCGATTTTTCGGCTAATTCAAGACTTTCGTTTATTATTTTCTGACTATCTTTTATACCTGTTCTATACCCGGTAACTAACCCGGAAAGAAAACCAAGAAAAAAGGATAAGAATAGAGAAAATTAGTTTGTGTTTCATATTATATTTCCTTATGTCTCCAAAATATGAGCAATTTTTTCACAGAGCCTACTATCTTTAGGAAAACTTTCTGTTGAAATTCTGTTTTGATGGAATATTTTTGCAAGATTCCTTTTATATGCTTTTCTTCTTTTTATCTCTTTATTAAGCATTATTAATGTTACACCTTTTGGTTCTTTATTCATCTTTTCCCAAGCAGATGTTTCATTTTTATCTATCTCACATATCAATTCTTCTACTTTTTCTTTTTTCGTTTTGCCCTCCTAAGACTTGTTTAAGTTTCTTACTTTATTTCCTTACATTTACAAAATTCATCATCTTTCATAATTTGTCTTATTTTTTCTTGATTTTGTTTAACCAACCTGGTAGCTTTGTTGAGATCACGATTTATTGATTTGATCACATAAGTAATATCTGGGTCTAACATTTTATACACTCCTTTACATAATATCTTTTTCTTTTTATATAAATTATTAAAAAATGAGTTTCTACATCACAAATTAATCTCTTTTTTTCTTGTGGTGATCCACTAAAAAATTGTTGAAATAGATGTATCATCCTTCAATCTCCTTGATTTTATCTTGAACATCTTCATATTGGCTATCTCTTGAATCTGGGACTCCAAGATTTTTTTTGATTTTCTTTACTCCTTTGATTTTTTTCTCTAAACAGTCATTCAACTCCTCAACACCGAATTTGCGTTTGGTGTAGCCTTTTTCTTGGATAAGTTTGCCTAACTCTTTAGGAGTCCTATAGTTTGCCCTACTTATCATTATAATTAATTCCTCCAATTCCTTCTCTTTCTTTCCATTTTATCTTCTCCTTCATTTTGACTCCTTTTTAATTTATGCGACAAAAACCAAAGACCTGTTAATATAAAGCAAGATATACTAAGTATATTAGGTATGGCTGGATGCAACAGGATTAAAATCCCAATTATCAAATTCGCAAAAGCAAATATTAAATTAAACATCATTTCCCTCCCTAAGGGTTAAGGTTTATACTGTGTTCCAATCCGCTATCCGTAAAGATATAATACGCCTACTGCAAATGCTATCAAGAGAATATGATATAGAATTAACAACCATAGAGTTTTCATCCCTTACATACTTTTCCAATTTGTAATTTTACTATTAATGTTTGTACTGGTAAAAACTTATGAAAATATATATCAGTTGCTCTTGGAAAAAGATTAGTAATCCAATCAAAAATGAATCTGAGCGGCAAACCTTTAAAACATTTAAATCTTCTTTCGAGTATATTAAAACCAGTATCTTCAAAAGTGAAATAGCTACAATAGAAACAATGTTCGATATGTCTGTATGCAGTGTAAGAACTGAAATGTGGAACGATTATGTCTATTGTCGTACCATTTTTACCTATTCTTTGTAACTCTTTTAATAATTGCCCCCTTTTATGGATATGCTCAAACACATTATCCATGAGAATATAGTCAAAAGTATTGTCTTCGAACGGTAATATTGTTTCTAAATCCCAGACAACCACACCTTCCCCCGGTACAATATCTACATTCACAAAATCCTTTAAAATCTTTTTACCGCAACCGAGATTAAGTTTTTTCATTGTACCCGACTTTTTTATAAACTTCTAAAGTTTCAAGAGCCGCCTTATGCCAACTAAATTTCTCCGCTTGAATCAAGCCTTTCTCTATTAAGCTATCTTGTAAACTTTTACTATTCAATATTCGTCCCATCCATTCAGAGATATTTTCCACATTATAAGGACTCATTAAAAAACCTCCTCTCCCAACAACTTCGGGTAGAGATGTTTGATTGGAAGCGATAATCGGCACGCCGGATGCCATCGCTTCAAGGGCTGGAAGCCCGAAACTCTCCCATAGTGAGGGGAATACGAATAAATCAGAAGCGTTATAATAATGGGGCATATCCGCTCTGGGTACATATTCAATAAACTTTACCTTATCTTCGATTCCCAATTTTCTAACAAGGCGTTTATTATCCCTTCTGGATTTTCCGATTTTAACTAAAAGGGTATTCCGGAGTCTTTCGTTTAGAATCGCAAAAGCATTTATCAGTGTAGATATATTCTTTCTCTTTCCCTTTGCGGCTACACCCAGAACAATCTTTTTATTCTGTGGCAATCCAGTTATTATTCTTGACGCGTGTTTGTTTCTGGGTTTAAAATTGTCGTTTTTCCCGCAATGAATCCATGTTATTTTATTTTCTGGAAAATTGTAAGCTTTCAAGGTATCCCGATAGGAAGAATAAGAAATGCAGATTATATGTTCAGCATATTTAAGCCAGGAATATAGAAATTTCCTGCCATAGTAACCGATCGGATTCTCAAAGTACTTCTTGTATGGGAAATCGTGGTAAGTGATTATCGCCTTCCTGCCTTTAGCGAGAAAGGATAGATTGTGATTGGCGATATGACATAAATCATACCCACTAAGATATCTGTTCCATTTCAATGAATCAGAGTGCTTCAGAAATATGTAATCTATATCGCACAAATCTTTCAGATGTTCATACAATTGTGTTGCATATTCTCCCATTCCACTATGTTCCGGCTGGTCGTTTATAAAGGCTATTTTCATTCTTCCTCTACGAACCATTTTATCCCTTCATATTCCCGTTCTATCCACTCGCCCGGCAAGACGATTGACAAGAATTGCAGAACCCTATAAGCAATAGATATTGCAATGGCTAATAATATAATCATTCCTTAGTCTCAATCTCCTTGATTTCATTAACGACATAATCCCCTTGCATTCTCCTAAGTTTTTCAAGTATCCCTCTTCTGGAAATCTCATATCCGTTTATTTCTCTAATCAATTTATCTATCTCATCTCTTAATATTTTTGTAGCCTCAACACCGAATTTGCTTTTGGTGTAGCCGAGCTTTTGTATTCTTCTAACTATCTTATCCAATGAAAAATGGTTATATGGCGTTCCAAAATATCCAGTATCCAGAACATCTTTAATTTCATTAAATTCTGGGTCTTTTTGTTCTTTATTGGTCATTCTTCCTTCTCCTTCTCATCCATTTTCAACCTCCTCTAATAATTCATAAGTAATATCGAATATATCTGGTTTACAAGGAACTCAAAATCAAGTTTCATCCGAGGACTTCTTTGATATAATCCCAGCTTTTCTAAAGCAAGCTTTGCAATCCTGTCCTTTTTGATATTCTTCGGTTCCCTTTACATCTTCGCATTGGTCTTTGTCCACAAAAAGTATTGCTACTTTACCGCATAAAGAACGATGATCTTTACCGAAAATATGCCATATTTTCATATTGTACGGTTTAGCAAGGAATAAATCTTTCTTTTTATCCATATTTCCCTCCTAACTGTAAGGTTTGTGTTGAATGGTCATCTCTTTAATTTCTAAGTCTTCTGGGAACGCATTGCAAATACCACATGCCTCCTCAATACTGCATCCTTTATTATTTTCTATCATAGAAATTTTCCTAACAGATAGTTCTACTTTTTCTGCAAATTGTTTTTGAGATAAACCTTTTTCTGCCCTAAATTCTTTAATAAAACTCATTAAACCTCCTTTTTCTTATACTTCATTTTGATTCCTTGAGTTTTTTCTGCGCTTCCTTTAATTCTTCTTTGCATTCCACTACCTTTCTTCTATATTCTTCTTTTTGTTTGTCCTTATATTTTTTGATATAATTTTTATCAATCCTAAGATTGTATTCTTTAGCGCATTCAATAATATACCGAGCTGATGTATCATCTGTTTCTATTTCCGCATCGATATATTTCTGCAATTCTTGTCTTGCTTCTTCAAACGAAGAACATGGAACTGCTGTTTTCCAAGACCCGGAACCATCCTTGTATTCGTTTATACGCCATTCTAAATCACCTTTACTCTTTCCAAATAAGGTTAAAAGTTTCAGTATATAAGGGCTGTTTCCTGTATGATCCTCTTTGCAAACAAATTCGTCAAAAGTTACTATTCTACGCTCCCATTTCAACAAAGCGAAATGAGTTATTTCGCCATCAATAAACATATTTAGGTTTTTCAATTCGGAGAACTTATTGAATTTTTTCATTTTATTTTTATTTTCTTCTGTCGCTTTTTCTATTTCTGCTTGGAGTTTTTCTTTTTGTTTATGTAATTCGTTAACTTTTTCTTCCAGTCTGTTAACTTCAATCGTATATTTTAATTCAGGGGCTTTATCAAATACCTTTTCTATAAAGTATGTTTTAGAATCATCCACATATTCGTTTTCATATTCGTCTTCTGAATAGAAAACATCTTGTACTAAAAAACCATCTTTTATCTTTTTAATGACTTCAACTTCTTGACCGTCTCTTAAATATTTTCTCATTTCTCCTCCAATGTTAAATGCCCTTCTTTCACA
>Ga0307431_1000091_pt1 | contig 73240 bp, 59 predicted proteins | sample SalMarWE160170MG_FD_202155 | JGI IMG/M metagenome (GOLD analysis project Ga0307431, IMG submission 202155) | Salt marsh sediment microbial communities from the Plum Island Ecosystem LTER, Massachusetts, United States - WE1603-170 | ecosystem: Environmental > Aquatic > Marine > Intertidal zone >...
CGGTATGAAAAACGTGACGATATTCATCAAGCATTCCTGATCATTGGTTGTTTTTTAATTTGTTGGCGACGAATTATGGAGTTTTGTTAGAGTGCCTTAGTAACTTGGCTGGTATCCCAGTTCCCCCCAGACAGCTTTCTGCACCTTATGCAAATCGATATTGCCCGGCTGTGTAGTTTCACGATCGTCCCAAGTAGTCTTTGCGGTACGCCTGTCCATCCATTTCCAGTATTCACTGTGTCCATCCGCGAAACTGAAGGTCGTACCATTGCTGTGCAGCTTCGGAGGAGGGTCATACCATGCTTCCATCGAATACAAAACACCCCAAGTGCCAGGAGTCACTGGGTCTTCACCAAGAAAGACCATCCTCTCAGATGACCTGCGAATCTGATTCCTATTCGTTATTTTCAGTTCTGGAGTATAGGAATCCCAACCACAATAGCCATTCATCGAATCAACTATGGTGTAAGTTAGTCTCCTTTGCCGAGCACTATTTGGGCACTTGTAAAGTTTTAGATCTTTACAATAAGACCACAATTGTCCTTTTTTGATAGCATCTTCCCATTCCGGAATGGTACTATCAGAGCCGTTGGTGGGCCATTGCACCCACCAAGTAGTCACGGATAGAGTGCCTGGATAACTTACATCACTGTTTACGATCTTGCCATCATAGTCATCTGCATACAACATCCAAGAAAGTGTTAGCTGCTTGAGATTGTTGAGACAAATCGCACGTTTGCCTTGCTCTCTGGCTCGATTTAAAGCCGGCATTAATATCGCCATTAATATAGCTATAATGGCGATAACCACTAAAAGCTCAATTAAAGTAAACCCCCTCTGAGGTTTATTATCTATCCAGTTAGAAATCCTACAGCCAAGCAAGATTAAATCTCTGCGCTTGTGAGAATTAGCTTTGTTTTTTCCCGTCATAATTTTAAACTCTAATTATGAGGATGCAGAAAAAGTTAAACTTGTTCCTTTTATTTCTCCACCCCAAATTTGTAAAAATAAGTTATATCAGAAATTTGGCTGATTTACAATACCGATTATCACAAACTTAGGGATTATGACTTTGCATCAGCAATTAACGATCGGCCTGATAAGCCCTTCACCAGGCGTTTGCACAGGGGTACACTCAATTAATGTAGCAGCAATAGGATTTCCGTCAGGGTCCACAATAGCGGCGCGAAGCGGCTAACAAGTCGCTTGTTTCGTTTAGGTTTAGCGCAAGAGCTACACGTGCCTGTAAACATCCCAGCCCATGTAGTTGCCCAGGGCCTCGGCAATAGCGTCAGCCGTTTCAGACATGTTCACTGCCACGTGATGTTCAAAACCCATCGTGCAAACGTAAGCCATCAGTGCCTGCAGATTTTCTATCTGCATCACGCCATATCCACCGAATGTGTCGAGCTTGTCGTCTGTGAACCTGCCTTCGCCGACATAGGCGCTCAGGATGCCATCTATATCGTCGGTGGTCGTTCTGCAAAACGTGGTCGGGCTCGATTTGATGCGCCCGACTATTGTACCGTACGTGTTTTCCCTGCCGACGGAACCGGCAATAATCTCTTGGAAGTCCATTTTGTCGCTTTTGAAGAAAGATTTCGGCAGGTTGCTGCAGTGGAACAGCACACACTTGTCCGGGTCATCCGCAAAGTTGTTATTCCAATCCATCAATGCGCTTGGAGTGCCGCTGGCCAACTGAAGGATGTACATACCCAAGAGGCCCATGATGTCAACTTCACAAGCACTTGGTAAAAGAGACTCACTCATCATGCTCATAAGCGTACACGGTACAATTCCAAAGAACTCCTCAAGGGCAGTCCAGCACTGAATAGCCGTACCTACCAACTCGTTTTCCTTGATCCATCTGTCAACGACATAGCCAAACTTGGCCATCTTCAAAAGGCTTTCCTGTGGAATGCCTTTCGTAGCAGTGTAGCCCTTAATGGAATTTAGTTTGTTTTTTACACCTCGATCATTATCACCAACTCGGTCAACTCTGCCAAATATCTCGTACAAATCGATAGGCTCTACAGCGATGCCCGCGAATTCCAGAATCTTCTCACTATAGCGAACCGTATTGAAAGCAGCCGGCCTTGAACCAATTGCGCCAAAGCGTACGTTCTCAAGGCCCCTGACAACCCGGCAAATGGCTGCAAATTGATCAATTTCTTCCTTGAACTCAGCCGATTTAACTTTGACCGTATGTGAGTTAGTCAATGTGAATGGTATCCCAGCTTGTTTTAGGTTGTTACATACGCTGATCTTGCCACAAAACGAATCCCGCCTTCTACCTATCGCCATTCTGTCCGGATCATCGGGCTCGGCCTGAATGAGTATAGGCACGTTCAGACCGCTGCGTTTGATCGCCTCAGCGGCACCTCTCTCATCACCAAAGTTTGGAAGGGTAACGATGATGCCGTCAATTTTATCTGCATGGCAAGCAAACAGCTCTGCGCATTTCTTCGCGTCCTCGAAAGTCTCAACTGCACCGTACTTGGTCTGCCCCACCGGTAAAGCTACGGCACCATAACCGTTCTTCTTCAAAACACTAAGAATGTCTTTACGCCCCTCCTTTGCCAGCACGTCCGGAAAGAATCCACGATTACCAATGATTACTCCAAAGTTTATCTTTGACATTTTATTTCTCCTCTATTTTTGACCGTAATAGGCGTTCTTGCCATGTTTCCGCAAATAGTGCTTATCTAATAGCGACTGCGGTATCTCATCCTGCTGGGGATTGATTTGAAGCGTTCCCAAAGCCATTTGTGTTACATGCTCCAATACCACGGCGTTCCTGACAGCATCATGCCCATCACAACCCCAGGTGAACGGCCCATGGTTAGCCACAAGAACAGCCGGTATCTGCATAGGGTCTATGCCCTCAAACCTTCTTACTATAACCTTACCCGTGTTAAGCTCATAATCTTTTTTTATTTCCTGCGGTGTCATGATCCGCGTGACCGGAATCGGGCCGTTGAAATGGTCCGCATGTGTTGTGCCTAAACAGGGGATTTCTTTGCAGGCTTGGGCCCACATTGTCGCATAACACGAATGGGTGTGACAAATGCCACCAATGCCTTCAAAATTGCGATATAGCTCAAGATGCGTAGCTGTATCAGATGACGACCTAAATTCGCCGTCAACGATATTTCCGTCGAGGTCCAAAACAACGATCTTGTCCGCTGTTAGCTCATCGTAGTCCACGCCGCTGGGTTTAATGGCTACAATCCCGGCTTGGCGATCGATCTCACTAACATTGCCCCAGGTAAAAACAATTAGTTTGTGCTCGACCAGCTCAAGGTTGGCTTTGCACACTCGCTCTTTTAGTTGCTCATGCATTATTATGCGTTCGCTTTTTCTTTAATATCAAGCAGGTCTTTCATCACGTTGTAAAGATTTTCTGTGTGGTCTTTAACGCCGAAACTATCATGGAGCTGTTTGTAGAGCTTGTAGAGCTGCTTGTAAACCTTAACGTTTTCCGGAATGGGCTTAAATGTTTTATCCTTTACGCCGCACATCGTCGCTTGCGCATCGGTAAAACTGTCGTATCCACCTGCAAACTTACCGGCGGCTACCGCTCCAGCAATTGACGAACCCAGAGCACACGTCTGGGCAGACCTCGAAATCTTCATTTCCCGGCCGGTAACATCAGCATAAATCTGCATAAGTAGAGGATTCTTTTCAGCGATTCCGCCACAATTTATTACTTCTGAGACTTCGACACCATATTCTTCAAACCTGTTGATAATGGTAAGGGCACCGAAAGCGGTTGCCTCAATTAACGCTCGGTATATTTCTTCCGGTCTTGTATGGAGTGTCTGGCCTAAGAGAAGACCGGTAAGCCGTTGGTCAACTAAAATTGTGCGATTGCCATTATTCCAGTCAAGGGCTAACAGACCTGATTGTCCCGGCTTGAGCTTCGCTGCCTTTTTGGTAAGGGCTTCGTGAGAGCCTGTTTTTTCACCACCTGGCTGAATGTAGTTAACAAACCAGTTGAAGATGTCCCCTACGGCGGACTGACCGGCTTCCAGGCCGAAATAACCCGGCAGTATTGATCCATTAACGATTCCGCAAATGCCGGGAATATCAGGCAAGTCCTGGCTGGTCGGGGCTACAACCATGTCACAGGTGCTAGTCCCGATGATTTTGACGAGCACACCTTCTTTGATACCTGCTCCGACAGCACCCAGATGAGCATCAAACGCACCCATTGCTACGGGTATGCCTACGGGAAGGCTGAGCTTCTGTGCCCATTGCTCAGTAAGCTTTCCAGCAGGTTTATCTACAGCATAAGTCTTCTCGCTGAGTGTTGCACGAAGCTTGGCGAGTTTAGGATCGAGCTTACCCAAAAATTCAGCGTCCGGATAGCCATCCCAGTCATCGTTGAACATCGCCTTGTGGCCGGCGGCACAACGACACCTCAGGAGCTTATCCAGCGAATCCGTACCAGTCAGCACTGCAGGTATCCAATCGGCATGTTCAATCCATGTATAAGCAGCATCGAAAACCTTTGGATCTACACGAAGGCAGTGCAGGATTTTACTGAAGAACCATTCAGACGAGTATATGCCCCCACACTTTGTTAAATACTGGGGACGCTCTTTTTTGGCAAGCTCAGTAATCTCTGCTGCCTCAGCATAGCCAGTGTGGTCTTTCCAGAGCCACGCCATTGCGTTTGGATTGTCTTTGAATTCACTCAGCAGCCCTAATGGAGTGCCGTTCCTGTCCACGGGTAGTGGAGTAGAGCCTGTTGTATCCACGCCGATACCAATAACTTGGCTGGGATTAAATGAAGATTCGGTCTTCTTCGCCTGTACAATAGCATCCATGACCGCAACTTCCAGACCCTTGAGATAGTCGCCGGGGTTCTGGCGAGCCATGTTGTGGTCCGATGGGTCTAATATAATACCCGCCTCGCCGGTTTCATATTCGTGGACAGCTGTGCCAAGCTCGTTTCCATTATTGACGTCCACAATCACACAACGTACAGAATTAGTTCCATAATCAAGACCGATTGTAAAAGCCATACTTCGTCCCTCTGCTATCCAGTACTAATTGAATCCGTTTTTGTGAATCCCACAATAAATTGCGGGGCTAAATATATTTTATTTAGCCCCACGTTCCACGTGGAGTCTTTTACCGCCTCGGCGGCCTCACGGTTAACCTCTGAAATAGAGATAGATTGCCACAATAATCACCATGAGAAGAACTGAGAGAATCACTTCTATGGATGACCAACTTGCTCGTGATTTCTGGCGGTCCTCTTTGGTAACAGTACCATACGTTAGGCCTTTGATCTTTTCGTATGAGGGAGCTTTGGTAAGGTAGCTCACAGCGATCATCACAACTACGCACACCACAAAGATAAGCAGGCTGTAATACTGGAAGAAGACATTGTTCATTATCCAGAGAAAAGTGCCTTCTGTGTACGAGAAATCGCTCATGAGCTTGACTGGTGTGTCGATCACCAACCGTACTAGGCCCATAGCGAATCCAACAACCAGAGCGGCTAAACACCCCTTGCTGTTAAGACGTTTCATAAACACACCAAAAAAGAAAACAACGAAAATCGGTGGAGCTAGATACGACTGCACCCCCTGAAGGTAGTCGTAAAGCCCTTTGCCTCCGCGGATCACGGGAATCCAAAACAGCCCGATCAGCACCATAACGGTTGTTGCGATGCGTCCCATCCACACTAACTGGTGTTGCGAGGCTTTCGGTCGTAATTTGCTATAGAAATCCATTGTAAACAGGGTGGAAGAGGCATTGAAGACCCCAGCCAGAGAACTCATGAGTGCCGCGAGCAACCCAGCAACAACGATACCTCGCACGCCGACGGGAAGTATTGTCGCTACGAGCATTGGAAATGCTTTCTGGCTCTCGTCGCGAATCAATTGGCCTTGCGAATCGAACATGGTTTGTTGAATTGCCTCCACCCGGCCACTCTTGGCCAGTGCGAAACAGATCATACCTGGAATTATGAAAATGAACACCGGCAGTAGTTTCAGAAAAGAAGCCCAAATGGAGCCTCTGCGTGCCGTGCGTTCATCCGGTGCTCCTAACGCACGCTGCACAATATACTGATCCGTGCACCAATACCACAAGCCGATAACTGGAGCACAAAAGAGCATACCCAACCAGGGATAGTTGTCATTGAAGTACCAGGCCATACGGCCAGATTCTCTCACCGGTGCCCAGGTGCCGGCAATATTGTCGGGGACAAGCGGTTTCCACAGGTTAAACATCTCCGAACCGCAAATCTCGCGCAACTGGTCCCAGCCACCCAAGGCACGCAGGCCAAAGATCGTTACTACGATCGAGCCAAAAATCAGAACAATTGTCTGCAAGGCCTCGGTATATGCGACAGCACGAAGTCCTCCGAGGATTGTGTAGATTCCGGTCAGGACAATTACGAGGATTGAGCCGACCCAGAAACTGTCAAGACCCATAAAAGTAATATCCGGCAACAGAACGCTAAAGACTATACCACCAGCGAATATGCCGACTGCAATTTTGGTCAAGATGTAGGCTACGAGGGAGATGATCGAGAGGACCCAGCGCGCGGTCGGAGAAAACCGCCTTTCCAAAAACTCAGGCATTGTAAAGACCTTTGAGCGCATATAGAAAGGAACCATCACCCATCCGAGCACAAGCAGACACCAGGCGTGCAATTCATAGTGTGCCATGGCTACACCATCTGTGGCGCCTGATCCGGCAAGGCCGACCAGGTGCTCTGAGCCAATATTTGAGGCGAAAATTGATGCTCCGACGATAAACCATCCCAGATTGCGTCCCGCCAGAAAATAGTCGTCGGCCGTGTCTCTACCTTTAAGGATTACCCACCAAGCGAGGCCCAAAAGAATACCGAAATATGCGGCGATAACAATCCAATCCGGTGTCCCTAGTGAGGTTTGTGCCATTAGTACTTGCATAGATTTCCCCTTCACAAAGTGCTCATAGAATTGTTTTAGTTTTGCTTACCTGAAATATGGAGTTTCTACTCATTGAGTCGTAATTAAAAGGCTATTTTGCCGATAATTGGTAGATCATGGTCGTTTTGGCCAATATCCCTGACCCACTTTGCCCAGTGCGCAAGAAGCACCAGTCAAGACAATTAACTTGGGGCACAACAAAAACTCTAACATCGCCGGTAAGACCTAACTGCGTATTCAACCAATTTGTGGGGTATTCTACAGGTATAAGCAAGTCATTTCAAGCAAGATATCCCCAACGATTATCAATTTGGGAACAGAGTGTATATAAAGCAGATTTCTTTTATAAATGAACATTGTACACCCAAGAATAACGATACGTAAAGGCTCTATTTCTAGCAAATTTAGAATCTACTATTGAGATTAGCGCTGGCCTTGGAAAGAGTCAGGCTTTTGGCAAACGCTCACTTTCCAATGCAACATCAGGAAAAAACATATTGATAGGCACTCTATACTATTGAATAATGAGTCACATGAATGGTCAAATGAGAAAAGTACTGCCTGCCGTCATGCTTAGTCTTTGCATGTTATGCTCAGCCGAGGCAGATCTGGCAGGGCGTATTGACCATATCATAAACTTACAGAAGGGTGTTAAATTTTCCGCTCATATCATCGAGGCTAATTCCGGAAAGACGGTATACGATTACAGAGCTACGAAGGCTTTAATTCCCGCCTCCAACATGAAGATAATTGTCACAGCAGCAGCCCTGCAATATTTGAGTCCGTCCTTCAGGTACATAACAAAGGTCGGATTATGTGAAGACACACTTGTAATAATTGGCAGTGGTGACCCGCTGCTGGGAAATAAGTCAACCGATATGAAATACAACCGCCAGCCTTGCTGGATATTTGAGGATATTGCAACCAAGCTGAAACGCCTTGGTGTAGAAACCATTAAGGACATCATTGTTGACAGTAGCATATTTGACGACCAACGTGTTCATCCAAACTGGCCCAGAGACGAGTTAAATAGATGGTATGCCTGCGAAGTCAGCGGACTTAATTTCATCGGCAACTGCATTACAATAACCGCGGAAAATAACGCTGGAGATATTAACATAACTATTGAGCCGGCAACGAGTTATGTGCGATTAACAAATCGAGTCTCTCCTATATCGAAGGGTAAAAGTTCAATAGGCGCCTATCGGAAAACCAAGCCTAACAGCATCACTATTCGGGGTAAATGCAAAGACAGGGTCGGTCCATTTGATGTTGCAATTGAAAAACCCGCCATGTACTTCGGGTTTCTATTAGCAGAAAAATTGTCCATCGTTGGTATTAACACCCGGGGTAAGCTCATTGAGAAGGCACTCACCCCAGAGTGCGATTTCAGGTTGTTGACAGAATACAGCACTTCGATAGCGGACTGTCTCGAACGGTGCAACAAGGACAGTCTTGGGCTGGCAGCAGAAGCACTACTTAAGACAATTGGTGCCCACCGTCAGCCGAGCAGAAAGGGAGGTAGTTGGGCTGCAGGTAGCGAAGTGATCAGCCAGTATCTAATGAATCTGGACATCGACCAGAGCCAGTTCTACATCGACGATGGCAGTGGGCTAAGCAGAGAAAACAGACTCAGTGCAAATGCCATCACAAGAACGTTATATGATATTTACAAAAGTGACTATTGGGAGATTTATGAGTCTTCGCTGTCAGTAGGGGGGGTGGATGGGACAATTGAAAAGTACTTCAAAGAAGAGAAGTATAAAGGCAATATCCTCGGCAAGACAGGATATATCACGGCTGTTAAGTCATTCTCAGGTATATGCAGTACCAACAAGGGCGATTACATATTCGCTGTCATAGCCAACAAGACCAACGGTCAAACCCGCCAAGCACTTAACGATATTGCAGCGGCAATTATCGACGAGTTTGAAGACGGAAGTTGATGAAAGGTATGTGTCTGAACTTTTTTGTCCAGCAAGCAATCAAGGCCTGAAATACACTTCGAGGTTACTTCTATAAGGTACCATTTTCCAGTCCGATTTGACGACCGCTCTGAGACGTTCTTCAAGAAACGAAAAACGCCATGGTTCCACACCGAGTATGACGGCCGATGGCGGAGACTTCCGGATTAGTTCGGCCAGCGAGTCTGGTCCAACAGTGTGTGTGACTGACTGTTCGGCTGGTGACATGAAATCAGCAAACCTATAAGCGATTGATCCAGCAGACAGTTCAGTATAGATCTTGCCACCTCCCTCCAGAACAAGCAGGGGAGCCAAGGTGAGTATACGCTTAGGCTCTTTCGTTTTTTGTACAATATCTATTGCGGCCTTGTGCTGTTTAAGCGGCACCCATCTTGCCGGCACCAATATCACAGACATCCTTGACAGCACAACAGGGCGAAACAGCACTGCTAATAGTGCACAGCTTACGATGATACCAAATGCTCTTTTGAAATGCTTACCAGAATGACTTTCATCAGCCAACCTCTTTAGAGATGCCAAGGGATAGACAAAACCAACAATTATGAAAGGAACAGGGACAGCTAAATACTGTCGCCACATTGTTGGCGGTAAAAAAGCAACTATGAAAAGCACCAGCGGCAGCAGGGTGGCAAGTATCATATTTCCCAACGGGCATACGGTCAGTTTGCGACAGTGGCGGTAAAATACAACACAAAGATAGACAGCAATCACGATAAGAACAAAATAACCAGGCTTGCTGGCATAAGTAAATAACAATCCAAGCTTGTTGTGAGCAATGCCCATATCGTGCAACCATTTGCTATTAAGCATCGGCATCCGTACTACGTTTAGAAAAAACGCTTGTGGCGTTTTCACTATGAGCCAGATCGGCCAAATCAAAACAACGGTCATCGCGAGTACGAACGGCAGAATGTTTCTGAGTCTTTCCCTTGCCGACGCTGCCGGCTGAGTCAAAAAGGCTATAAAGAACAGTAACTCCACAAGTGCCGTGGTCACCCGCATACAACTGGCCAAGGTCAGCAAAGCACCCATGGCAGCGATTCGCAAGTATTTGTATCTACAGGCAAAATCAACAGATATGAATAAAAGAAAAGACAACATTACACACAAAACGACAACATCGTGGTTCCAAGCGTAACCATTAGTATAATCGACAAGCGGATTAAATACATAAAGCAAGACGCCAGTTAATCCCAGTAGAACTCCACTTGAGGAGTACTGTGAAAAGACTCGACGATAAATTACCAGAATACAAACCATAACACCTATGTCACAAAGAACAGAAACTGCTCTGCCTGTGAACAAGTAATATTTTGTATCCATGAATTTGAATAAAACTGAATACAACAGTGGATGGTAAGGCAGTTGGGCCACGTATGAAAAATCCTTGTAGACAGTTTGACCCTGGGCCATCAGAACACCGGCAGTACAGTACATTTGCTCATCACGGCTGGCCTGCTTGGTCATGCTGTTTGCAAACAGGCAAAATGAGAGTACTAAAAGAGTAAGAGCAGTAACTACACTGAGGAATTTTTGTAACATCCGATTGCTTTCGTTCGAGTATGACTGTGTGGGCTGCTTACCATTCAGCCAATTCCCCGAATACCTCCTCAACAAGGTCTTTCATCGTTACAATGCCGAGAATTCTTTCTCGGCCAGTAGGACCGATTCTTGTAATAAGGACGATCTTAAGGTTTTCCTTTTGCATAATATTTATTGCATCGGTGAGAGTTGTATCCGCATTGAGCTTTCGGATCGGCTTTATGAAACTATGCAAGTTTGTGAACTGCTCTAATGAGCTGAGAGTTTCATAGATATTTACGAAACCAGATATGTTTGCCGATGTGCCATCAAATACCAGCAAACGCGTGTAGGCACAGCTCTTTAGTTTATTAAGCAAAACTGAACGGTCACAATTCATATCAACCATTTCAACCCCGGTAATAGGAATCATCACAGACCTTACTTGAACATGCGGGATGTTAACAACACGATGTATCATTTCAGCCTGGATGGGGCTAACGATTCCTTCCTCTCGCGTGTCCCTCAGAATCGCCTCGACCTGATGTCTTTTGGAGGCAGCTATCATCATAACTTTCGGCGGGACATAGGTTCTTGTTACTCGGGTTAAAATGCCGGAGAGAAATCTGAGTAGCGGCACTACACCGGACCAGACAAAAAGCTTGTGCGATGTGTATAGGATCAGTGAAACATATGGCATGAGTAAATCAGCTCGGTAAAAGAATACGTTTTTGGGAATCATTTCCGAGAACACGAAAAGAACCGGTGCAATCGTAATTGCGGTGAGCAAAGTGGCACTCTTAGTCCCTAACTTGTTTAGCAATATGATCGTAACAATGCTAGTTACAAAGTATTGGGCAAGGTTCATTCCAAGAAGCATAGATATAAGCTGAGCACCGCTATCGTGCATCACCTTTCCAAGTATGATGAATGACAAGCGTTTCTTTTCGATACCGAGACGCAGGCGAAGCCTGCTTAACGTGTACAGACCCGTTTCGGCGCCGGCGAAAAGGCCGGCAAGCGCAACGAAAAACACCACCGCCAATGCTAAAACTGCACTATTGATCATCAGCCTGCAATGGTTCTATGGTTAGTATTAGGCTCTTTATTCTGTGTCTCTGCACGCTCTCTACGGTAAACTTCAGGTTTCTAAGGCACGCTGAATCTCCCGGCTTTGGTATTCGACCGAGCAGAACCATAACTAATCCACCGACCGTGGCGACCCGTGTTTCTGCCGGACTTATCCCGAATACTTCGGCCCATTCACGGATAGCCAGGTTGCCTGTTAACCGATATTGAAAAGGTCCGATTTTTTCGATAGGCTCAATACCATCATCCGGTTCAGCTTCGCCGAATAACTCTTCCGCGATATCCTCCAGACTAACCGAACCCGTAATACCACCATATTCGTCAACAACTACCGCCATATCCGTTTTAGTCTTGCGGAAGAACTCTAACAAAGATTCAACCGATTTTTGTTCGGGTACAAAGTGTACCGGTTGAACGACTTTATCTAACGATGTGCCCGTTCGTAAAAGTAGCTGTCGGAGATGCACAATACCGACCACATTGTCAATCGTCCTAACATAGACCGGCAGTTTCGTCAGGTGGTGTTTGTACATGATTTCCCGGGCAGTTTGGACAGTATCTGTGACAGCACAAGCAGGCATATCTACACGCGGCCGCACAACATGACGGACTTTGAGAAATCCCAGTTCGACAACTTCCGCTAATAGTCTGTTCTCCTCATCGGAAATCAAACCGCGTTTTCTGCTGGCATCTATGAGTGATTTGAATTCACCTATCGACATAGCTTTGGTCTTCCTTACCGGCCCAAGAAACAAACGCAAAACCGGCTCTAAGATAATAAACCTGAACACAAAACCGAAAGGAGCAAAAACCTGCTGGCATAATAAAGCCGGTAGGGCAGCAGCGATGCTCAGAGACCTTGAATTCGCGTACGCTATGGACTTGGGCAGTATTTCACCGAACAGTACTAGCACAACAAAACTAACGCCAGCAGTAATTGCCGCCGCAGTCAACCCCACTTGCTTACCAACTCTAACAATAAGCACGCTTGCAACAGCATAATACAAAACATTAACGCACATGTTTCCAAATAATAAACAATTGAGTAGCTGGCTGGGCTTTTTCAACAACTTCACAACGAGGTTTTGCAGCTTGTGCGTGGACTCCTGCAGCAGCCGAATCTGCCTGCGTGTGAGATTGAAAAACGCCGTCTCAGAACCTGAAAAAAACGCTGAGCCGGCCAGCAGCGACAGTAGCAAAACAAAGTGGCCAATATTCTGATACATCAGGGCCGACATATTAGCTACTACCTGACTGTGGTTTGGGCAGGTTTATCTTAAACACAGTTCCTTTTAAAGGCTGAGAATCGACAGAAATCCGACCATTATGAGCGTCTATTATTTTTTTGCAAAATGCAAGGCCAAGCCCGCCGGCATAGCGCTGCGATGACGTGCTTTTTTCCACCTTGGTAGTAAAAAAGGCCTCAAAAATGTTTTTTAGATGAGCCGACTCAATGCCACTACCGGTATCAGCAACTTCTATATGAATAGCTTCGTCGTCCTGCCGAGAGCGGATTTTAAGAATACCACCCTTCGGCAACATGGCATCACGCGCATTAAGAATCAGGTTCATAAGAACCTGTTGAATCTGAACAGGCACGACACGGATTACCAGGTCCTGAGGAATCTCAATCTCAACGGTTATTCCATCCTTAACAAAGTCCCGGCACAGGCCACTAAATACGTCCTTAACGAGGGTAATTAGTTGAATATCTTTTTTTTCTTGCTTCTGTCCGTTTCCCAGCGCGAGCATGCTCTCGGTAACCTTTGAGGCATGTAGGCAGGTTCGCACAGTCTTTTCCAGCGCCTTTGTAGCCAAAGATTTATCGGTAGGATTCTTAAGGGCAAGATCTGCGTAGTTGGCCAAAGGCGTAAGCAAATTGTTGATCTCGTGGGCTATCATGCAGGTGATCGAGCCTATATTGGCCAGCGGCTGCAACTTAAGATTTTGGGATTCCAGTACACTGAATCGCTGATGCTGATTAGCAAGATGTCTGTGTAGGGAACGACGCTTTTCAATAATACTTGTCAATGTTTGACTCCTGTTATAAAATTTAGTATGAATTTGTTGTACGTTATTATCTGATACAAATTGTTGAGCTACAAGTATCTATATCGACCTTTATCGCGATTTTCCTTGAATCATGATTTGTTGAAAAAAACCGGCTACATGAATTAAACGTGCCACTACGGCCTATACATATAAAAAATGGATGAACAACGTATTCTGGAAGAACTTTTAGTGCTTCTTGAGGCGAACAACATTACTGTTCGTAATGAGCCGCTCGGTGGCAGCGGTGGAGGTCTATGCACCATAAAGGGCCAACACATCTTCTTTGTGGATACGCAGGCTTCTTCGGTTGCCGTTGCAGAGATATGTGCCGAGGCCATCTGGAATCTGCTGGACATCGAGGCGATGTACCTAAAGCCGGGTGTACGTCAATTTATCGAGAATTATATTCAAAGGAGCACTTGATTATGACGGAAAAAAGTGGCTATAACGGTTGGTGATATGTATCAGGTTCTCGAAGTTTGGCACTCATATTATCGTATAAATGAGAATGGTCTGGAGGTTAATTTCATTGAGACTTAGGCAAATAAAGAATATCATTCAAAAGAGGGCTATCCCTGTGTATCGGACGTTTTGGTTAAGAATACAAGGACAGCAATCATGAAAGCTCTCGGCAAGAATAATTGATCCTTATGAGCATAGTGGGAGAAATTGGTTATGAGCCGACTGAATCCGAAGATGGAGTTAGAAAAGACACCCACAGTGCTGGTTGTTGATGATAACCAGCAAAATCTGGAACTTTTACAGGCATATCTGGAGGACGTGAATTGCAAAACAATCCCGGCACACGACGGATTAGAAGCATTGGAAATCGTAGCCAAACAACCAACTGACTTAATCTTACTTGACGTTATGATGCCGAAAATAAGCGGTTTCGAGGTATGTAAAAAACTTAAAAGCAATCCCAAAACGAGTGATATCCCTATAATTATGGTCACGGCACTTAATGAATTTAGAGATATCGAACGAGGTATTGACTCGGGTACGGATGATTTCATCAGCAAGCCTGTCAATAAACTTGAGCTTTTAACGCGCGTTAAAACTATGCTCAAACTAAAACATCTCAGTGACAAGCTCGAACGTACGCTCGCATATCTCAGTGATATAGAGAAACAGGTTCAGGTGGCAAAATCGGAACCGGAGACGCAGCAGGCACTCTAACCTGTCGTTGCTGCCAAAGCACATGCAACAAAGCCTGACTTGGCAGTGGGGGGGGTAAAAACCCGATAACCGGTCATCAGAGTCGAAACAATCCCTACAGTACACACAACTGCCCCATCTGCAGAACAAAGTAAACAGCGAACTACATAACCGTGCAGATATGTCTTAACAAACCTTTGTACTTTGTCGATATGTTCTTAAAAATTGATATAAAACAATATTATATCGAGAGCGAGGGATGAGCAAATTGCTGGAAATTCTTGGCAGGGGGGTTGCGGTTGATACAACTGAGCTGATTTGGCACTGGCTAAAAGCAATTACACCACCGAAGGATCACGAAACAGAGCAACACCATCAGCTCATTAACATCATTAACTCGCTAGGCGAAATGAAGATCGAGGCAGCTCAGGAGCAGCTAAGACTTTATCTTTTTGAAAATCCCTCCTGTACACGCGGACGCATGGCAGCAGCAGCATTATGTCTTCACCACAACCGATTAGATGAAGCAGTCGAAGAGTTAAATTCGGTCTACATGAGGCAACCCAGCAACACAATGGCTCTTTATGCGCTTGGACATTGCTACGAGCGGCTCGGCAAAGAATCTCAGGCAGTTGAGTTCTATCAAGACTGCCTGAAATTTAAGGATTATTTGCAGCCTCCGGCGCAGAGATTGGCCGCAATCTACTTCAAAAATGGAAAATTGGAACAAACCATAGACCAATATGAGCTGCTCAAGAAGCACCATCCGGACGATATGTCAACCCTTGTGTCATTAGGGTATCTATACATCGCTGGTGCCAAATATACCAAAGCCATTGAGACGTTCAACACCGCCATTCTTATACACCCTGACACCTTTATGATTGAAGATGAATACCTGGAGCAGCTTATCCGTGATGGGCAATTGTACGAGGCACTCACCTATATTGAAAGTTTGCTCGAACAGTGGCCGAATAGACCTGAACTGCTTGCCAGCCAAGCAGATATGCTGATCATATTGGGGGATACGACGGAGGCCATCTCCAAATATAAACAAGCATTGGATATTTGCCCTGACTTTCTGGAGGCGACGATAAAGCTGGGCACGCAATACCTGAAAATAGATGCTGGTCAGCTCGCTGCTGAACAATTCAACAGAGCTGTCGATATAAATGATAAAATCGTTGATGCTTATATTGGTCTTGCAACAGCCCAAAATCTTGCCGGAAGTACATCAGACGCCCTTACTACGCTGTCTCTTGCAGCCGCAATTCAACCAAACAGCTCGCTACTGTTCGCTCAGACAGCTATGCTCATATTCAAGGCCGCTCATGCCAACACTATGCATCTCTATGGATCCTACAAAGATACTCAACTATTGAAAATTATTATCGATGCCCACCGACATCAAATATCTGCTAAGCCTCGCGATCCTGCCCTATATTACAGACTCGGCGTTCTACTTATGAGTACTCCTTATTTTCAAGCAGCTACTGATTCATTTCGTTCGGCACTTGAATTAAATACTATGTACGCCAGAGCTCGAACAAAGCTTTGTATTTGCCTATTCCTAAGTGGTAGAAACAAGGAGGCTTTGGACCATCTAATTCCCCCCAAACATCTGACACCCAATACACTCCATCTTCATTATAAAATATCTCTTCTTTATTGTGATAAGGCTAAGTTTGCCTCATCGCTTTTAAATCTTCACAGACAAATGTTGAATAATCTTATCCAAACCGATACTCCCGCCAATATATATGTAGTTCTTGAAAATCTTGATTTAGTGGACACAGTATCTTCAATGTGGCAAAATCTTAACGATATTGCCAAAAATTCAGACAATATCAATATTAAGGACTAAGGCCGGGAAAGTCTATTTTGAATACTGATGATAACTGAATGAAACATAACATATCTTATAGGACGTTGGATATAGTTCAACTAAAAGCCTATCAAACCACTTATCTTACACCAAAGGAATTTTTCCTGTATGAGGAAATAGCCTCCGATAGGAAACTTCATTAGGTTTTGAAAGTCTAAAGGCCTGGGAATCGCTCTAAACGGTCTCTAAGAGCTACAGGTTCGCCCAATATCTCGAAATGCAAAATGGCCTTTCTCAGTGTGTCAAAATCTACGTAATCAGAGGCTGGGTCGAGGGAAAGCTTGATGACGGAAGATTGCGGGCGTGCAAAAGCAGGCTCAATATCAGGGGTTTTCAAAGACTCGTACTCATCGACGAGATGCGGGATCTCGCCAAGGGCGAGCTCAAGCTGGGGAATCTCCGATGGAGGCCCGGCTGCTTTGGAGAGTTGAGACTGAGGCATTCCAACTGGCTGTTTTTCTTTCGCAGGCAAATTTTCCGTAAGAGGCCTTGGCTGACGGACATTCGCACCAGCCTGTTCAGGTATGGGGCGATACTGTTTGAACGGGCGAGGCTGCCTGGCGGGAACCTGTCGGGCCTGCCGAGTGGCTTGTCTTTGAGCTCCCCTGCCATATTCGGGCCGCCTACCTGGGCCGTTGGCAGAAAGTTGCTCCTTATCCTGCTTGTTTTTCTTGGCCTTGAAGACACCACCAAGGGCCCAAAAAACGGCTACTATGACAACGATAAGTATGTTCATCCAGCTATCAACGTCATCGTTGCGTGCAGCGAGAATTAGTTGCTCAGTGATACCAATCATAACCGATTTAGGTACAAACCCCCGGTAGAACCGGGGGCTAAATGACAATAAATCTTAACCTACTCCTTTTTCTTTGGTTTTGCTATGGATTCGCGCATTTTGGTATCGGCTCCGATATTCTTCAGGCGGTAATAATCCATAATGCCGAGATTACCCTTTGTAAAGGCCTCAGCGATCGCCAGCGGTACTTTTGCCTCGTTTTCGACAACCAATGCCCTCATTTCCTGTTCTCGCGCGAATGCCATAGCCCGGCGTTTTTCTGCCTCGGCCTGCGCTCTTCGCAGATCTGCTTGGGCCTGGGCGACTTGAAGTTTGGCGCCGACATTCTCGCCTACATCAACGTCGGCAATATCGATTGATAGAATCTCGAACGCCGTCCCTGCGTCCAATCCCTTGGCAAGGACAGCCTTGGAGATATCATCGGGGTTCTCTAAAACGGATTTGTACGTTATGGCACTACCGATAGTCGTAACGATTCCTTCGCCTACTCGCGCGATAATCGTTTCTTGAGTTGCGCCGCCGATCAGTCTTTCAATATTAGCTCGAACGGTCACTCGTGCCTTTGCTTTTACCTGGATACCGTCCTGAGCAACGGCGTCAACCGTATCCCTGCCTTTCGCCGGGTCGGGGCAATCGATCACCTTGGGGTTCACACTTGTCTGGACCGCTTCGAGGATATCTCGGCCAGCCAGGTCGATTGCCGTAGCCGTCTTCAAAGTCAAATCAATGTTTGCTCTGTTGGCGGCGATTAAAGCACGCACGACGTTCGGCACTCGCCCTCCGGCTAAGAAATGGCTTTCCAAATCCTGCGTGGTTAGGCTCAGCCCTGCTTGAATCGCGGTTATTTTGCTTAGCACTATCGTCCTGATATCGACCTTTCTCAGCCACATTCCGATAAGCTCGGAGAATTTAACGTCGGCTCGGGATAGCTTAGCCTGCAACCACAACCTGAAGAATTTTAAGAACAGCAGCAGGAACACGAACGCTGCAAGGGCAACTATGACCAAAAGTGCCACTCCGACAACTTCTACGGGTTTTTGTGCTGCTAAGGTTACGTTTGTTAAGTTATGCATAGTTTTTGGCCTTTCATTTGCTTTCTTCAACTATACGAACGGTCAACTGTGTGCTCTCCACGTCAATAACCTTGACCTTTTTACGCTTATTAACATATCCGCTTTCAGCCACACATTCAACTCTTTGTCCCGAAAAATCACACATCCCCACCGGCCTTAGTGGCGTCACGACTGTGCCCACAGCGCCCAGCAGCTCTTTCAGCTCAGATGTATCTGCAATTGCGTCACCTCGCTCTCGCTCAGGAGGCGTAAGTGTTACACTCTTGCCGAATCTGGTTTTAGGAAATATTTTGTACGCGACCACCAAAAGTGACGGTATCATAACAGCGGCAACAATGACACCTATCCATCCGGCTGTGGTGCTGTGATAAAAAAATAGCACTATTCCGCCGATCAGACAGGCAAACGCACAAACGCTAATCAGGCCGCCACTTGGAACGAACACTTCAGCAAAGATCAGAGCGGCACAAGCAAAGTACAGAAAAATGGCAAAAGCGAGCCACCAACCCATCTATCACCTCTACGATTGTTCTTACGTTTTCTTTACCACGACTCTGTTGCCGTGAATTTCGATAATCTCGACTTGCGTTCCCTTTTCAAGGAATTCGGCTGTGGCAACCACGTCAACAATTGCGTCACCGAATCTTGCTTTTCCTGTTGGTCTTAACGTTGAAGTTACTTCACCGATATCACCCACATTTACAGCTACGGTTCCATTTTCCGGTGGAGCAGTCATGCTAATCTGTGCTTGTCTCCTCTGGGCCGCTGCGGTCGGCACAAGTATCAGGCCGCTAAGAAAACTCAGTCTTGGCAGATATCGGGCAAATAGAAACGCCAGGAGAACAAATCCCACAAAGCCAAATGAGAGCCCCAATACTCCGTTTAAGAATATTTGCCAGTCGATTGACGTTTCAGGCCAGGGCAGCCTATCCGGCGGATTCTTAATGAGCATACCGAAGATGCCGACCAGCATGCAGACTATACCCAGGGTCCCTGCAATACCGAAGCCGGGCAGCACAAAAATCTCAATCATCAGCAAAAGTATACCCACAGCAAATAGCGCAATTTCCACCCAGTTAGCCAGGTCCACGAGGTATTTGCTGCCGATTATGGTTGTGATACATATCAACGCCACAAGCCCCGGCAATCCTACTCCAGGTGTGCTCAGTTCGATGTATACACCCAGAAGCGCGAGCATAACAAGTACTGCCATGACAGCAGGCGAATTAAGCCATCTGACCATCTCTTCCGACCAGGTGGTCTCCAGCACCATCGGCTCACCAGCAAAAGTGACCTCGTCACGGCTTGCAAGAAATTCAAGTGCTTCGGTCAAATCCTCAACCATCGCCCTTGCTATCCCGTACTCGAAGGCCTTGGAAGCCGTCAGTGTCAGAAGTTCATCGCTACCAACAATCAGCTCCTTGTTGTCCATGTCGTAGTCATTAGGGTCTTTTGGGGGCTTGTCGCTTTCAAAGAACTCATAATCGCCTGTCTGAAGATTCCTGACGCGGTAAACCTCTGTCTGCATGGTGACCATGGCCTTTAGCAGCGGCTCAGGATAGCCGTTTGCTTCGGCGGCACGCATAAATGCTGCGCGAGTGAAGCTCTCAATTTTCTCCCGCTCGACACCTTCGAGCTTGGCGCCCATCGCGACAGGGGCACAGTCACCTATCGTTGTATTCTCCCGCATTATGATATCCTGGCAGGATACGCTTATCATTGCACCGGCGGATATTGCCTCGGTGGTTATGTATGCAACGGTGTGCGCCTTTTTGCCAATATCAAGGATAAGGTACTTAGATATATCGTCAGCCGAGTTGAGCAGGCCGCCGTATGTGCTAATTTCATAGATAAGGTATTCAGCACCGCTGTCGAGAGCAATATGAGTTCGACGCTTAATAGATTTAAATAACCCCTCATCAATCATACCTTTGCAGACAATCACCGTAGCTTTGACAGACCGTGACGAGGAAGTGATATCGCTTTGCTCGGTTGCAGGCGTCTGGTTGCCGAGCAGAAATAGGCACACTAACACAACAGGAACTAACCGAAGTGAGCTCTTCATAGAGAGAATTGTACCTCGATATTACTGCTTTGGCAATATTCTGTTAGAATCGGAATCGGTAGAAATTTTCGGCTCAACACCAGTCCACTGCAGACCGCCTATGACTGCCTGTGCGATATTGGTGAGATGGTCACCAATTTTTTCAACGTTGTCAACAAGGTCGATGAATATCAGGCCTGATTCAGGACTGCAGATAGTTTCGGTCATTCGCTGGACATGACTGCGTCGAAACTCTATTTGCATAATATTGAGATTACTTTCGTTTGCAAGTGCCGACTTGGCGGCTTCGATATCATTGTCCTTCAGTGAAGCTATGACGCGGTCGAACATCTGCTGCGCTTCCGTCCTTAGTTGGTCAGCCTCGGCCAGTGCTGAATCACTGAAGCCGATCTTCTGATCGATCTTTCGGTGGCCGATTTCGGCAATGTTGACAGCGTGGTCGCCTATGCGTTCCAAGTCGTTGACAGTGTGCAGCAGGACAGGCAATTCAATGGAGACTTCTTCCGACAGTTGCCTGCTGGATAGCTCCGACAGGTACGTGGTGATCTCGTATTGGAAGGTGTCGGTTATATCCTCCATGCTATGGGCTAAGTCGAGTTTTATTCTGTCGTTCTGGAGCAGTCCGTCAACAGCGGTCAGCATCGCCGTTTTCGCCGTTCTTGCCATGCGGACAATTTCCTGCTTTGTCTGTTCCAGCGCTATCACCGGGGTGCTGAGCAGATGCTTCTCCAGTGCAACAGGTTTCTGTGCCAGCTCTTCACGCGTTATCGGCAGAATCTTCATGACAATTGTTTCGAGCACGCCGATGATTGGCAAGAACAAAATGGTGTTAAAGACGTTGAACGTACTATGTGCAATAGCTATGTGCAGCATAATCGTGTTCTGTGTGAGTTTCAATGGTGTAATCCATTCAACAAAATCGGCAAACCATCCGAACCAAACAAGTGGGAGTATGTAGGCGACACCAATAACGTTAAATAGAGTATGGCCCATGGCCGTGCGCTTTGCGTTCCGCGATGTCCTCATCGCAGCGATTTGCGCTGTAATGGTTGTACCGATGTTATCGCCCAAGATATATGGTATCGCTACTCGCAAAACCAAATCCCAATCCGCCCCGAAAGCACCCTGAAAGGCGAGCATTTGAACCATGGCAATTGACGCGGAACTGCTCTGTAGGAGCATTGTAATAGCAGTTCCAGCAAGGACCGCCAAAAGCGGGTTGCGCCCGAGCCAGATCAAAACCTGCTGTACCTGCTGGCTTCCCTTAAGGCCGCCGAAGCCCTCCTTCATAAAATGGATGCCAAGAAACAGAACGCCAAAGCCTAACAGTATCTGCCCGATACTTCTTGCGTTTTGCCGTTTGCAGAGAATGCTCAGAAAAAAACCAACACCCAAAATAGGAAGGACGTAATTTGTTATCTTAAAGACGCCAAAAATTGAGACAAGCCACGCGGTAAATGTCGTTCCTATATTCGCTCCGAGGACGACACACAATGCCTGTTTAAGGGTCAACAGCCCTGCATTGACAAAGCCGATCGTCATAACCGTCGTAGCTGAACTCGATTGGATAAGACATGTTACGCCGGCGCCGACCAGCACCGCGATAAGTCGATGTTTCGTTAGTGAACCAAGAATGTTCTTGAGCTTCCGCCCGGCGACTTTCTTCAGGCCGTCGGACATCAAGCCCATACCGAAAAGAAATAACCCCAACCCCCCTACTGTGCCAAAGATCATCTCTTTGACCATGTTGATTCCTCATTTACACGACATCATGTACAAGCGATAACAAGCTGCGCGGCTCTTTTTTTACCTGTTTTGCAACAGGTGGTCAAGTGAGTTCTTATTGAGATAATTCCCAAGAATGATTACAGAACGCCCGTGATGTTAGCACAGCCGGCGCAGGATTTCCACGCCCTGCTGGATTTTGTCGTCGTTGGTTGCGTAGCTTATTCTAAAATGTGTGTCTTTTTCACTAAACACATTGCCCGGTATGATAAGTACATTGTTCTTGATTGCCTTTTCAACAAATTCAGTTGCCGATTTGCCCGGGGCCTTGACGAACGCATAAAACGCTCCGCCAGGCTTAATCAGCTCGAATTTGTCCTTCAATCCTTCATAGAGAAGGTCTCTTTTCTGCCGGTAGGCTTCCACAAAGTCGCTGACGTCGTAATCAAGGGCCGCCATTGCCGCTTTCTGAAAAGGCGTTGGCGCACAGACAAATGTATATTGTTGGATTTTCGTCATTTCTTCAATGACAGGCTTCAAACACTGGTGCGCCGCAGCGTAACCGAGCCGCCAGCCGGTCATCGCGTAAGACTTGCTAAAACCCCGCAGGATAAGAGCCTTGTCGTAATAGCTCGCTATGCTCGTGCACTTGCCGTCGTAGCAGAATTTCTCGTAAATCTCATCGGTTAGAACAAGCACATCTTTTTCCGCAGCAATTTCAGCCAGCGCCTTAATGCTGTCCTTTGAGTAGACCACGCCGGTCGGATTGCACGGCGAGTTGAGAATAATCAGCTTGGTTTTGTTTGTTATGGCATTGGCGATTTTCTCGACCGGCAGGCTGAATTCCGGATAGCTATCTACAAACACGCATTTTCCGCCGAGCATATTGACCATGTGCTTGTAAATTACAAAGTACGGGTCCGGTATAATTACTTCATCGTCGGGATTGACTAGCGCCAGAAAGGCAAGCAGCAGCCCCCCACTTACGCCGCTTGTCACCAGCACCACTGGATTTTCCCACTCGTCTCGGCGAAGGCCCGAGCCGTAGCTGGACCCAATCTCTTTTTTTACTAATTCACTAATCCTCTCCCTTAAAATCACGTCCCCTGCCGTTTGCGAATATTTGTTGAATCCCTCTCGAATGGCCTTTATCGCCTCATCTTTGAGTTTTTCCGGCACATCGAAGTCCGGCTGCCCTATCGAAAAATCGACCAGGTCCTTTAACTGCGCAGCTAATGCGAAAACTTTTCTTATACCGCTTGCGTCGATCTTGGCCGTTCTGTCCGCAAGAATCTTGTCCATCTTTGGCTATAATAGCTATATAATCCCAATAAGCAAAGAGAATGTGCCAGATCCAACCAAATAAGCCTTGTATCTGTGTGTTGGATGGCTAAAATTATGAATCACACGAACCGAGGGGAAAAAACTTGTGTGTAATTTTTCACTAAAATTAAGATTACAGACATGACTAGGAGAGAAAGCATGGCTCAAAAGAAAATCGAAAAAGTAACGATGCGAATCCGCGTCGGGGAGAGCGAACTCGAAGTTACGGGTCCAGCAAACTTCGTGGAAAAGAAAATCGCTGAATTCATCGAACTCAACAAAACCACGCCTCTTGGCCAACATGCTATTAGGCACCCAGCTTCTCAGCCGATTGCCGCTGAAGCACCTATCCAAAGAAGAAGAATCGCACCCGCACATTTCTTCAGGAAGTCCAGCGCACGTACAGATGTTGATCGAACACTTCTTGCTGGCTACTATCTCGAGAAGTACGAGAATTGTGAAATGTTTACGGCCGCTGACGTCAAGACTACTATACGCAGTGCTAAAATCACCCCGCCAGCGAACACCAACAATCTGATTAATGCCAACATCAGGAAGGGGCTTATGATGGCAGCTGGTGACAAGGATAACAGAAGAGCTTTTGTCCTGACATCAGACGGTGAAGACACGATAAAGGAAATGCTTCAAGAGTAGGAGATCCGACAAGTGTCAGTTTCTGCATTTGATGCATTCAAGGCCGAACTTGGCGCGCTGAAAGAGATCGTTTCAGCATACCCAAAAAAGACCCTTCGTGACGATGACTTGCGAGAGAGGTTCCGCACGCTGTTTCGTACCTGGACATTTGCCGTTCGACCAACCATAGAAGACTTTGTGCAATCTAAAAGAGATTTTCTGAAGCTACATGCTGAGATGGAATGGCTCGCAAAATTAACGTCAAAGTACAAACCTCTTACGGAATATCGCAAGCGCCTCCTCCGAGCAATTCAGCTTGCAGATAATCTGGTTCTGTATCTACCCCCGATAAAACTGGAGGAGCCAGGCATGCCTTTGACGACCACGGAAGACCTTTTCATTCCTGCGATACCAGATCTTCCGGCTCGCTTTGTCCCAAACTCTATATTGGGTTGGAGGAGTAAGCTTGAAGCTTTTCTAAATCACCATCCGTTCGACCAATCAATTTTCATAATGATAAAATACCGTGCACGGAATAGAGATCTAGTAACTCGTATTAAGTCTGTGCTGCGAAAAAAGGGCTTCCACGGCATACTTGCCTCTGATCTCAATCTAACAGATGACCTCTATAATCCAATAGCTTGCCTTCTTTGTTGCTCAAAAGGTCTTGCTGTTTTTGATAGGCCTGAATCTGGTCAAGTATTCAATCCAAACGTAGCATATGAACTCGGAATGATGCATCTTTTGGCCCGCGAGTGCCTTATTCTCAAACACCGAAGTCTCAGCGTTCTCCATGCTGACATTGTAATGAAGGTCTACCAAGAGTACAGGACAGTCAAGCAGGTAGAAGAACACATTAACAATTGGTTGAACACTACGGATTAATCCCTACGGTATGCTGAGCATACTATTTCCTCTATTCTTCCAATCATATATACAATCCTCCCCTGAAAAGAGCAGATAGCATTTTTTGAAGTCGTTTTTACTAAATTTATGGAAAAGCAGCTTGTCTCGCCCGTCTCCACATACCAGCTTTAGGTTCTAAACAAAGCCGTCCACTGCCCTACTACCCACCGCCTGACATCCGCGAATAATCACGAGCAAAAAAACCGCCGTATTCACGACATAGTGTATCGCCTTCCATCATCAAAACTCCCCTGTACTGGCCCGTCATTGTGTGCAAAAAACTGCTCAAAAAGCGTTAATTTCTGCTAACTTTTGATCAAAACCGTCTCATTTCTGTCAATTTCCGGCCAATTTGCGCACATTTTTACACCCCTTTTCAGCCGAAAAATACTTAAGTCCTATAATATCATACTTGTACTTGTGCCAAAGACCTAGTTTTCAAAAAACACCCACAAAAATCCCAAAAGTACCTGATTTCTCGACTTTTCAAATCTTCTTTTTTTCCAAAAAACCTCCAAATCCTACATGTCAAAACACCCTCGCTACGCGAACCGAAAAGCAATCCTCTCCGGAAAAGACTATGTAGCAGTTTTTGCCGTCGTTATTCACTAATTTTGTGGAAAAGCAGCGTTTTTGAATTGAGTATGCTTTGACCCCCCTACTGCTTGAGTCCACCCCGCAGTTTACTGCGGGGCTAAATAAAACCATGTCCCCCAGGTTAAACCTGGGGGACTAAATATCACCAATAATTTGATCCCGCAATTGTTACTCCGCGAAGCAGCGATTCGCTGCGAAGCACGAGAAATTGCGGGGCTAAACACTCTATTCTTTCTTTTCGGCGGCCTCAGGTGCTTCAGCTCCGGCAACGGGAGCTTCAGTCGCAGCTTCTTTCTCGAGAGCAGCTCTTTCCTTTCGGCCGGCGTGACTCTTGCGATGGGCAACCTTCGGCAAGCCCAAGACGGAGTTGCCCTCGGCCCAATGCTCTTCGTCCTTCAACTGTTCGATGCGCTCGGCTCGCGACAGTACGTTTCTGTGCCTGCTCAAGGCGCCCTTTATCTTCAACGAACGATCTATAGACATTCAAAACTTCTCCAAAAACTCAATCGTCAAACTTCATCCCGTATGCATCGTGAAACGGCTTCGTACCGAAAGTCTCATAGCCCTGCGGTGCCTGGTATTTGGCGCCAAGCTCAACTATCTTTTGTCTGGCAAAGTAGCCGTTTGTCCCCTGCTTTTCGGGATTGTTATATTTATTTTTTGTAACAAGATAATACCAATCGCCAATTTTTCTTATTTCCGTTTCTATGCCACATTCAGCGAAGTACAGCTTAGCCGGCTCAAGATGAGCTCTAATTGGATACGTCTGTATAACGATTCGGTTGTTCCGCTGCGGCTCAATCGGACCGGCTTCGGCAGTCTCCGTTGCCACTCTTCCGACCGCAACGGACGGCTGCATTCCTGCGGCATCGACACGACCTGCTTGGCTTAGCGGTCGCAGCGACTCTGAATTAGCTACCCGTCGGCTTAACTGGCCCAAGCGGAAGGCTATTAGAGCTATGAGTATCAAGCCAAGAATCAGCGCAACGGCAAGCTGATACGGTATCGATATCTCGATTCTGTCCGCATTAAACTGCACATGCCTCGGCTTTGTCCGCCATTGCATGGTCGGTTCAGGCATCGCCCTGCCAAATTCAGATGGGCCGGCTTTGTCAGAATTCTGCGAATGCAGCGGTTCTACCGGCTTGCCATAAGCTGGCTTAAGCCGAGACTTGCTCATCACCTCATACAGAGCTTTTTTTTTACCACGATATCGAGCCATAATCAAATCCACCACCGAGCACACGATCTTTAAGACCGTATTTTATCTCCGCGAGCCTGCGCAACAAGTCCAAAATCTTATTATACCATGCCAGCTCTTGTAAAAGATTGTCACCCTTTTTTCAACGACAAAACTGCAAATAACTGCTATGCTACATAATGTCTGATAAACAGGCTGGCAGGCAGATAAGCTGCAAAGAAAGCAGATTTTGTTTAAGTTTATCCTTCCAGAAACCATAACTACTTGTATATGAGCAAGTTACACACTAGCAGCCAATATGTAAAAGACCTCACGCAATTCCTGCAATTCGGCGGAGATTTTACTTGAAGTAACAATAGCAAATCTGGTATAAAATAGGGTATTATGGAGAAGATCTGTAATATAGCTGGTCTGGCTTAGTTTAGGTAATAGATCAGCATATACCTCGGCAATCAGTGAGATACAATTTGTGACGTACATGGTCTTAATTAGGAGCCCATCATATCAAATATCCAATTTATTCGATGGGCCCGTGCACTTCCTGTATGAGACCAATATGCATCTATAATCAATCTAAAGAAGGAATGAGATAAAGTTAAATCCCAATAAGCCCTGCTGTGTAAGTTAGAGACAACCCACGTAATTCGGAGTTATCGATTGTTCTTGAGCGAAATTTTCGCTTACAAAGACAATCATAGCAGTAGGGTCAGAAATTTAAAAATAATGTTTGTTTTGGTGTGTGACCAAAGCACAGATATTATGATTTTGGTGCTTTTGTAAAGGAGGAATATAATGTATAGGAAATTAATTTATTTGATTTCTCTTATTTTTGTGTTGTGTCTGGCAGGTCATGTCTTTGCTCAAGATGCTGAAATTCCACCAGCAGGACTTCCATTGCCGGTTATCGACGGCATCAGAGAAGATGCATGGTCGGCCTCAGAGGAACACGGGATACTTGAGCTCGACGCAGATAACTGGCCTGATTCGGATGCTGATTGTTCCGGTAGTTGGTGGGCCCTGTGGGATTTAGATTATCTGTATGTATTCGTTGATGTCAACGACGAAGACTTGCAGAACGATTCTGGAGAGTCCTGGCAGGATGACAGTATAGAGATTTACTTCGATGCCGACAACGACAAGCCAACTTCGTATTTGCCTGCTGGTGATGAATACCAGTATCGTGCTGCCTGGAACACTGAGGTTCCCGAGTTTCAGGAATATCACCATGGCGCCAGAAGCGTACCCGGCGTGGAATTTATCGTGACGGAAACCGATGATGGATATACCCTCGAAATAAAATTCCCATGGGAAAATCTGTATGTAGGAGGCAAGCCTACGCTCGGTGATTTAATGGGCTTTGAAGTAATGATTAACGATGACGATGGTGGTGCTAACCGTGATACCCAACTCTCTTGGCATAGTACAGGCAACGCGGCCTGGAATAATCCGAGTGTTTTTGGGACGGTTGTGCTCGCGGCCGGTCTTAAGGCCAGCAATCCTACCCCACGTCATGGTGCCAAGGGCGTCATTGCGGGACTAATGCAGTGGATAGCAGGGAAAAATGCAGAAACACACAATGTATACTTTGGTACCAATCCAACACCAGGGAACGATGAATTCATACAGAACCAGGCCGAGTCAGAGTATCTACATCAAGCTGGTCTTGAACCAGAGACCACTTACTACTGGCGTATCGACGTAGTCGAGGCAGACCAGACACGAACGGGTGACATCTGGTACTTTACGAGTGCGCCCTTAACAGCGCACAGCCCCGACCCTGCTGACGACGCTCGTTGGATAGAATTAGACGCAGACCTTTCCTGGCAGCCGGGGATGTATGCACAAACTCATGACGTCTACTTCGGTACTGATGAAACCGCCGTTGCTAATGCGGATACCTCTTCGGATGAGTTTAAAGGCAATCAGCCACTTACAACCTATGAACCTGGACCCCTTGAAGAGAATACAACTTACTACTGGCGCATAGATGAGTTAAATGACCAGCGTCCCGACGACAGTCCTTGGATAGGCGATCTCTGGAGCTTTACCGCCCTCGGTGCTGGCGCCGGTATAAAGGCTGAGTACTACAACAACACGAACTTGTCAGGTCAACCGACGCTCACTCGTACAGACGAGACAATCGACTTTGACTGGGGTCTAGAATCTCCCGATGAACTGCTTAGCGAAGATAGCTTCTCGGTCAGGTGGACTGCTGAATTAGAAGTGCCATATACTGAGACCTATACCTTTATCACCAATATCTTTTTATCAGATGGCATCCGATTGTGGGTAAATGGACAGCTGCTTACCGATCACTGGACCGGAGCAGAGCCCTGGGAAAGAAGGGTAACTATCGACCTACCCGCTGGGCAGGCATCCATCAGGGTGGAGTACTTCGAAGCCGGCCACCGTGCAGTGGCACGTTTAAGCTGGGAAAGTCCATCCATACCACGAGAAATTATCCCGAGAGAGCGATTCTCACTACCAGTAAGGGCTACAGCATTAAGTCCAGTTAATGGCTTCATAGGAGTCAAACAGATACCCACTCTTCGATGGCTTCCGGGAGATGGAGCTATTGGGCACGATGTGTACTTCGGTGATGAATATGAAGCTGTATTAAATGCTGATACAACAACTCCAGATATCTATCGCGGTGAGCAGGCCCTTGAAAATACGAAGTATGACCTGCCGGAAGCACCTCTTGAATGGGGCAAGACTTACTACTGGCGTATTGATGAACGTAATGTCGATGGAACAACTAGCGAAAGCAGTGTCTGGAGTTTCACAGTTGCTGATTTTATCATTGTCGATAACTTTGAGGACTACAACGACGAGACCAACTTGATATACCGCACGTGGAAAGATGGTTATGGCGAACCTTTACAGGGTATCCCCGGTAATGGTACTGGTTCAATAGTTGGCTGGGGCAAGAAACCTTTTGCAGAGCAGCTAATCATCCATACCGGCAGACAATCGATGCCACTGTTTTATAATAACTCTGCGTCTCCTTATTACTCCGAAGCTATCCGTACCTGGGATACGCCGCAAGACTGGACGGAGCAAGGCGTTGCGACTTTGATGATCTGGTTCCACGGTTTACCAGATTCCGTTGGTGGAATTACTTATGACCCAGTGGCACGCACCTACACGATGACCGGCTCAGGCGAGGATATCTACGACGTTGCTGATCAACGTCAGACAGGCTACCACGATGAATTCCATTTTGCCTATAAGCAACTGTCTGGCGAAGGTTCGATTATTGCAAAGGTCGAAAGTCTCACCGAGACCGATGAGTGGACCAAAGCCGGCGTGATGATACGCGAGACTCTCGACGCGAATTCAGTCTGTGCGATGATCGCTATCACACCCGGAAACGGCGTTACGTTCCAGTATCGCATTGACAAAGCCGGTGAGACCACAACCATGGCGCAGGAGGATGTCAATGCACCACACTGGATAAAAATAAGCCGCACCCAAAATACTTTTACTGGTGACCACTCCGAGGATAACCAGACCTGGATTGGTGTGCAAGGTGACACACCATCTGTTATAGAAATTCCGATGAACGTCAATACCTACATTGGCTTGGCGCTAACCTCGCATGACGCAGAGGCGACGGCCGAAGCGGTTTTCTCCAACGTCAGCACTACTGGTACAGTCAGTCCAAGTGGTCCATTTACTGACTCGAACGATATTGGAATAATGAGCAACGATGCTGACATGCTCTACGTCATTGTCGAAGACAACGCCAGCAACTTCAATCTTATTGAGCATCAGGAGTCAAATGGAACACAGTCTGATAACTGGCAAGATTGGAACATTGACCTGCAAGTGTTTAGAGATGCGAACGTGGATCTAACAGCTATAACCAAGGTGACTCTTGGTGTTGGCAACAAGACCGCTCCTTCGGCGAAAGGCTCAGGCACTATGTACTTCGATGACATCAGGGTAAATCTACCTACGGGGTGTTTCCCCTCCAGCCATCCAGATTATAACGCATGGGTGGCGGTCGGTGAACCAGAATGCTGGTGCTATCCGAGACAGTGCCGCGGTGATACTGACAATGCTTCGCAGGGCAAGAAGAAGTACTGGGTATCAACCAACGATTTGGACATTCTGATTGCAGCTTGGAATAAGCCTCTTGGAGACCTGGTAGGCAATCAGATTTGCGCCGACTTCGACCACGGATCTCAAGGCAAGAAAAAGTATCGCGTCTCAACTAATGACCTGGACATCTTGGTCGCGAACTGGAACCAGGCAAATGCTCCGGCTCCTGATTGCTTTGATTAACCGTCAAAAAGTCGATATCGGTTAGACTTATCGCAAGCAGAATGATTTGCATCATTTCAGGGCCTATGCTTCTCTGCATAGGCCCTGATTGTTTTTGCAGATTGTCTGTGGGTTGGACGTTCACAGCAGATGCAAGTGTCGTGAAAGTAAGATTTGACTTGACAAGAGGTCTGTGGTTAATTAAGCAGAATAACTTCATGTTGCATTTGACAGTTGAACGGTCGGGCATCATAACAAAGACCGCAGGGAGTACTATTGTATGTTACCAGCGAAAAAGACCAGTAAAAGTAGGACACGCACTCGTCGCAGCCATCACCAACTAAGGGCTGTAAACTATTCATTGTGCAACAAATGCGGACAGGCCAAGCTTCCGCATGCAGCGTGTTCAAATTGCGGCTATGTCAATCCCAAGACCACATTAAAGCTCGGTAAGGAAGAAAGCAGCTAAAAATGCGCATAGCGATTGACGCAATGGGAGGCGATAATGCACCGGATGAAATTATCGCCGGTGCCATGGAGTCAATTGAGCTGCTGGATAAGGCCGACGAATTGATACTCGTCGGCCCAGAGCAGGTAGTAAAGTCTCAACTGGCATCCCTGAACTATCGGGGAAATACTATCACTATTGTTGATGCGCCGGAGACTATTGGGATGGATGAAGCTCCAATAGAGAGCCTTCGAAGAAAACCCAAGAGCTCAATCGCCGTGGTTGCGAAGTTGGCTAAAAGGAACCAAGCCGATGCAGTGGTCTCTGCGGGCAATACAGGTGCTTGTGTTGCTGCTTTTCAGATGCGAATGAGAAACCTGCCGGGCGTTAATCGGCCAGGAATAGCAGTAGTATTTCCTACAGTCGAAGGGCCAGTGACAATATGCGATGTGGGAGCCAATATTGCATGTAAGCCAATAAATTTGTACCAGTACGGAGTGATGGCGCGTATCTACTCGAGGTATCTACTTGGAATTGAGAATCCAAGGGTCGGCTTGATGAGCATAGGGCAGGAAGATGCGAAGGGTAACGAGGTAGTTAAGCGGGCACGCGAACTAATGAGAGATGACCATAATATGAACTTTGTCGGTAATATTGAGGGACGAGATATCTTCAGGGATATTTGCGACGTTGCGGTCTGTGAAGGTTTTGTCGGAAATGTGGTGCTGAAACTCACCGAAGGGCTCGTTGATGGTCTCTTTAAGGCGATAAAACATGAACTCACGCAGGAAAAACTCCGGCTCGCGATGAAGTTCAAGCCTGTCATGACAAGAATCTACACAAAATATGATTACAATACATACGGCGGCGCGCTCTTGTTAGGCGTTAATGGAACAGCACTGATTTGTCACGGAGCGAGCAAAGCTCGAACGATAAAAAATGCCATTTGGGCCGCCAAAAAACATTACACCCATAAAATAAACGATAAGATCATGGTGTATTTGTCAGAGACCAGCATAAGGACAGTTGATGCACAAGCCAAATGAAGACCCACCCAATAGCTACAGCGCAGTTATCAGAGGTTGTGGTTCGTTTGCTCCGGAAAAGGTACTGACAAATGACGAACTCGCTGGGATGGTGGATACTTCAGACGAGTGGATTACAACGCGCACAGGTATCAAAGTTCGACATATTGCAACCGACAATGAGACTACGGCGCTCTTGGCTACAGAAGCGGCGAAACGGGCTTTAGCTGACGCAAATCTTGATCCCGGAGAAGTTGAACTTATCATTGTAGCTACTATTACACCGGAAATGGTTTTCCCTTCGACTGCAAGTTTTGTGCAGCGTTCTCTGCGGGCAAAAAAGGCGTGGGTGTTCGATATAGCTGCTGCGTGCAGCGGTTTTGTGTATGGTCTACACATTGTGCATCAGCTCATAGCAACCGGCCAAATTAAGAATGCTCTTGTGATAGGTGCTGAGACTCTGACCAAGATCACTAACTGGTCGGACCGAACAAGCTGTATTCTTTTCGGGGACGGCGCAGGAGCTGTGATTGTTGAACGAAGCGACGATGGGCGCAAGGGCATTATGTACTGCACCTTGGGTTCAGATGGTGACTATTGGGAGGCGCTTAACTGCCAGGCATATGGTTCGCGTTTTCCAGCAGACAAAAACCTGGATGACCCTAATAAAATCTACATGGAAATAAAGGGTAGAGAAGTCTATCAGCAGGCCGTTCGCCGGATTGTTGAATCTGTTACAAAATGCATGAACCAATGCGGATTAGGCATTGACGATGTCAAGATGGTCATCTCGCACCAAATGAATGCGAGGATTATTGAATCTGCGGCAAAGCGCCTGAACCTGCCCAGTGAAAAAGTCTTTATAAATATCGCTGAGTATGGCAATACCTCAGCGGCTTCAGTGCCAATCGCCTTTGATGATTGCGTCAAGCAGGACAGAATCCAGAGAGGTGATATTGTCATCTTCGTTGCTTTTGGTGCAGGATTGACGTGGGGAGCGAGCGTAATCGAGTTTTAACAGAAACAAAAGACTCCATAAGGAGTGTTGCAATCTGAGAAGCCAGCTATGAAAACCGCTTTTTTGTTTCCTGGACAGGGCGCTCAAGTTGTAAGGATGGGTGCGGAAGTCGCGCAATCTTTCAATGCCGCCGGCGAGATTTTTAAGACGGCTGACGGTATCCTCGGCTATAACTTAAGCAAGATATGCTTTGAGGGTCCTGCTGAGCAGTTGAACACAACAACAATTTCTCAGCCAGCTATCTTTGTTACCTCCGTTGCCATGCTGGAGGCCCTCAAGACAAATTCCGACACACAGGATATAGCTGCTGATGTGACTGCAGGCCTAAGTCTGGGCGAGTACACCGCCCTGTACGCAGCAGGATCGATTAGCTTTGAGGACGCACTTATCCTCGTGCGAAAACGAGGCCAGGCGATGCAGACTGCGGCTGATGTAACAGAAGGTGCTATGGTCAGTATCATCGGCCTGGATGAGAAGAAAGTACATCAGCTCCGTAACGAGGCTGCTGAGGATGAACTTCTCGTGCCCGCGAACTTCAACTGCCCCGGACAAATTGTGGTCAGCGGTAGTAAGGCTGCCTGTGAACGGGCCAGAGAACTGGCTAAAAGATATGGGGCCATAAAGGCTGTGCGTCTGGATGTCGCTGGTGCCTTCCATTCACAAATGATGTCCAGCGCAGCAGAGACCTTGAAAGAGGCACTTTACCATTGCAGAATTTCAGAGCCGTCCGATGTCAAGGTTATTGCCAACATCAATGCCCAATACTACCGAAGCGCCAAAGAAATCAAAGAAGGACTTATAAAGCAACTGACCAGTCCGATACTCTGGCAGAAATGCATGGAAAGACTCCTGGCTGATGGAGTTGATAAGTTTTACGAAGTTGGTCCGGGCAGAGTTTTGACTGGGCTTATGCGAAGAATTAACAGAAAAGCAGAAGTCATCAATGTTAGTGGCCTCGATTCCATGAAAGAATTGGCACAAGCCAAGTAGTCGAAATAAGTTTGTACTGCTTTTTTAAGGAATAGATTAAGCCCTGGGAGAATCTGTAAGATGTCGGAGAAAAGATTAGCTGTGGTGACAGGAGCTGCCAGAGGGATTGGCAGAGCAATCGTCACCGAACTGCTTAAACAGGGACACTTCGTAGTGGGTCTGGATATAAATGCTGAACAGCTTAAGGAACTCGAGGGCGCTGCTAAGGAACAGGCTTTTAAGGTAGCGACGCGGTGTGTGGATATAACCGACACCGAAAAGTTCACTGAGGTCCTCGAGGCTCTGGCTTCGGAACACGGGGGGATAGATATTTTAGTGAATAATGCTGGCATTACGCGTGATAATCTGTTGATTAGGATGAGTAACGAGGAGTTTGATAAGGTGCTCGAGGTTAATCTTCGAGCGGCCTTTGTAGCGATGCGTGTTACTGCGAAATCAATGATGAGAAACAAGTTCGGACGAATAGTTAACATTAGTTCGGTTTCCGGCGTTATGGGTAACGCCGGGCAGGCAAACTACGCAGCGAGCAAGGCCGGACTCATAGGTCTGACCAAAACCGTGGCAAGGGAGCTTGCCAAAAAGAATGTTACAGCAAACTGCATCGCACCGGGTTTTATTGACACAGAAATGAGCAGGAAACTACCCCCACCGGTTATAGAAGCTGCAAAACAATTCATACCGATGCGCAGAATCGGCAGCGTAGACGATGTGGCCAAAGCAGTGGCGTTTCTGGCAAGCGATCATGCCGGTTATATCACAGGTCAGGTTCTCTGCGTCGACGGTGGTATGGCGATGTAAAAAAATAAAAAAATATTTGTATATAAACAGCAGAGTCGGTAATATAACCCGCCAACATGAAGGGTCAAAGAAGTAATTGTGTTATCGTGGTCGCATGTCGGTCGTAAGGTCGCAAAGCGAATTCCTTAGTCTATTAAGGAGGAAACACAAGTGAATGTGGATGACATAAATGTCCAGGCAATTGAAAACAAAATTATCGAGATAATCAGCGAACAAGTGGGCGTAGACAAGTCCGAAATTAAACGCGAGACCTCCTTTATCAATGATCTGAATGCTGACTCTCTGGATACGGTTGAGCTTGTCATGGAATTTGAAGATGAGTTTGACATGAGCATTCCAGACGAGGATGCTGAGAAGATCCAAACAGTTGGTGCCGCAATCGACTACATCATCAAAATAGCACAGTCCAAAAGTAAAAAAAGCGAATAGTTCAAAATGGATAAACGGCGAGTTGTTATTACGGGCTTAGGTTGCATCACCGCTTTGGCCGAGTCCGTTGAAGAATTGTTCGCTGCGCTATGCGACGCTAAGAGCGGCGTTTCAACCATAGAATCCTTTGATGCCAGCGCGTATACGGCACATTTCGGCGGCGAGATTAAAAACTTCAATGTTACAAAATACATCGATCAACGCGAAGGCAAACGGATGGACCGCTTCACTCAGTTTGCCGTAGCCGGAGCGATCCAATCTGTCAAAGACAGCGGACTGGACTTCTCGAAAGAAGACCCTTATCGCATCGGCGTTATTGTGGCGACAGGAATAGGCGGCATCAAGGAAATAGAAGAGCAGCATATAAGGCTTCTGGAGAAAGGCCCTAATAAAGTTTCACCTTTCTGCGTTCCAAGGCTAATGGCCAATGCTGCCAGCGGCACAATAGCCATTCACTATGGACTAAGGGGACCAAATTTTTGCGTTTCAAGCGCATGCGCCTCGGCCAATCACGCTATCGGCGAGGCCTTTTGCAATATTTTATCCGGACGAAGTGACATCATTATAACCGGAGGGTCCGAAGCAGCTCTCACACCGATTGGTTTAGGCTCATTCTGCGCTGCAAGGTCGCTGAGTACTCGCAACGATAATCCCCAGGCAGCTTCGCGACCCTTCGACAAAGACAGAGACGGATTTATTCTTTCGGAGGGGGCAGGAATTTTAGTCTTAGAAGAGTACGAACATGCTAAAAAACGTGGCGCCAAGATATATGCCGAACTGCTTGGTTACAGTGCCACCGATGACGGCTACCATATTACTGCCCCCCTGCCGGATGGTAACGGAGCTGCGATGGCAATGAAGCTGGCATTGGCAGATGCCGACCTTGAACCACAACAGGTTGACTACATCAACGCACACGGAACGAGTACGGAACTGAACGATATCGCAGAAAGTTCCGCTATAAAAACAGTCTTTGGTGAACATGCTTACAAGCTTTTAATCAGCTCAACAAAAAGCAGCCTTGGTCATCTGCTCGGTGCAAGCGGTGCCGTTGAACTCATCATCTGCGTTAAAGTCCTCAATGAATCAGTTGTCCCCCCTACTATCAATCTTGAGAACCAGGATGAGCGCTGCGACCTCAAGATTGACTATGTTCCGCTTAAAGCTCGGCAGGCAAAGGTCGATATAGCTTTGAGCAACTCTTTTGGCTTTGGCGGCCACAACGCTTGCTTGGTTGTTGGAAAAGTGTAAAGCTGTGTGGATAGCACTTAGCGTATAGCGTTCAGACTATCGCTGTTGTTCACTTTGAGTAGCGCAATGCCTATTGAAATACATCCCTTAACCCTTCGTTCTAATTTCGCAGCTAAGTGACTTTTATCGGCTTTATTTTTTCTATTCACTTGCAGGCAATACGTTATAATTCGCAAAGTATGCTCACAGTTTTAATATGCAACTAAGAAACAATAGCTTGATTCGATGTCCCTCGATATGAATATAACCTGGGCCTGTATATTCTTAGCCGGTGGATTGCTGATACTGTGGAAGTCAGCAGATCTACTGGTTAGAGGTGCAGTAAATCTGGCAAAGCGCTTCGGCGTAAGTCCTCTTGTCATCGGTTTAACTATAGTCGCTATGGGCACCTCAGCGCCTGAGGTGGCAGCCAGTATCGCCGGTGCTCTGCGTGGCATGGGTGACGTCGCTGTCGGTAACGTTTTCGGCTCCAATATCGCTAACCTCGCTCTCGTTGGAGGGCTTTGCGCTATCATTCGCCCAATCTCTATCAGAAAACAGACGCTACGCCGTGAGATTCCTGTAATGCTGGCAACAGCTCTGCTGCTGTGGCCCATCTTACACAACCTGTACCTATCCCGGTCCAAAGGAACAATCCTGCTTGCAGTATTCTTTGTCCTGGTACTGCTGACAGTCTATTTCACACGGAGAGAGGCAAAAGACATAAGGCGAGACACAAACTACGAGATACACAACACAACAAAGTGCATTATTTATGTCATTATTGGCTTGTTCGGTTTAGCTCTGGGTGCTGACATAGCCGTCCGGGGTGCAGTTTTTATTGGGGAAAGAGTTGGTCTGAGTCATGCCGTTATCGGCTTAACGATGATCGCAGTCGGGACGTCTTTGCCGGAGCTTGCCACATCTGTGGTAGCTGCAATTAAAAAGGAATATGACATTTCGGTTGGCAATCTGGTTGGATCAAATATCTTTAATACGCTTCTTGTTACAGGCACAGCCGGCGTAGTCCGGCCGTTTGCAATAGCTCAGCGTCTGGCCGGCAGTGATTTCTGGATTATGATTTCGGTTAGCGGTTTATTTGCTTTTTTAGCTATGGCCGGCAAACGAACCATTAGCCGCACTTCTGGCGGTCTGCTGCTCTTCGGCTATGTCACATATATCATTTACCTCTTAACCTATAGCCGATAGCGAACGCCACGCGTCACCCATCCCGTTCCCCTCTGCCCTTCCCTGCTCAGGCATTGCCGTACGACGCATAAAACTTGCCTTTCAATCAAAACGCATCGCTTACAACTAAATGAATATGTTCTTCGCTATAGCTATTGTAAGGAAGCTGTTCACCAATTAGACAGAACCGGTCACGATCCATAATCATTTTTATTTTAGTCTCAATACCTAAGATACTTAGGTATTCTTATTATAGATAGGCTAGATTTTTTATGCTGGGTAAATCTACCGCCATATCAAGGGACATGTAATGGTTGTCATTCCTGCAAAATTTGTCCTCGACTCCGATCGGGGAGCGGGAATCCAGGCTTTTTAGTCTGGATTCCCGATTGGAGCGAATTGGCACATCCCGCTATTGCCTTCGCAAGAAGACGTAGGAGTGCCGGTCATGAGCGGCAGTTCCATAAGTAATTCTTGGCGAAACAGATAGTGTTTTGGAAGCGAAAAAACGCGATTTAATCTTCACCGATTTGCCATAGTGGATGACAATATATCTCATTTAACCATTTACCAATAACCATTCACCATCTCATGGAGGAGAGCAATATAATCCCGATACGATGTGACTGTGGTGTGCAGTGCACATCTTACCTTGCTAAAGTTGGTCTTTTTCCAAACCGATATAAAAACATAAGATATAATTTAACTACATAAAATAAACCTGGATTTGATATATGATTAAGGTATGTGAAGAATGTGGAAAAGAATTTAATGCCAAGCAGGTATATCATAACTATTGTCCTAAGTGCTGGTTTTCTGAAATTCGTCCCGCCAGAAAAGCAATAAGTAAATTGACAGAGGTGATCCTGATAATCTTGCTTATCATTGCTTTTTTATGTGCATTTAATAGAGGGTGCAGCTCAATGTAGATATTCTTGTTCTAAGATACGTAGGGTGTGCACGGCACACCATCTTTTCTACACGAAGAGGTTTGATTTTACCCACAAAGACGGTAAATGGATACCCGCCTTCGCGGGTATGACAGCACACCATTTTCTCTGCGGGGACGCAGAACGCGCAATAAATTGTGGGACAAACCAACAAAACAGGTGCAAAATTTGTAAGGGCACAAGACTTGAAGCGTTCTACGCTTGTGCTCTTTTGAACTTATGCCCTTGTTCTCAGCCCTATGATACCAGCGCTGCTTTAATGGCGAAATTCGCAATGGCTGCCAATCCCCAGGCTACTACGACCATGAGCACCGCATCGGGCCAAATCTCAGCAGTCGTCCACTTTGAAATTAGAACAATCAGAACAACGAACGACAAAAAGCCACCCACATAGGGTATCAACCCCACCAGCGCGGCGATAAAGACGGCTGCTAAAAGTAGCAGGAACGAGCCTTGCTCTTTAGTCAGCTTCATCGCAAGCCATAAGCAGACTGGTGCTATAGCTAACTCAACCAGAAATTTAACTATGAATACCACACCTTGCATATCCCGTCTTTTCGCTTGTGCAACAGCGATCTTTCCCCTAATACACCATCGCAAAACCCCCAGATAAATTTGGAGAATAAACCATGAAAGACATAAACCCCCAGATAAATCTGGGGGCTAAACATTGAAAGACATTGAATCTGCAAACACCGCCTGGAAGTCGGATTCCTTTGCGATTTCGACATACTCAATCTTGCGGGCGAGTTCGCGGGCTTTATCCCGCCAGGGCTGGGAGATAAGTATCATCTGAGCGCCGGAGGCGGCAGCGTTGCCGACAAAATGAATCCGCTCTACCGGTACATTCGGCAAAAGGCCGATCCGCTTCGCACTCTGCGGTCGAATGTAATTGCCAAACGCACCAGCTAAATACACATTCTCAATATCAGCATCTTTGATCCCGAGTTTCTTTTGCAAGATTTTGATACCTGCTCGAATCGCCGCTTTTGCGAGCTGAACCTCACGAATATCTCTCTGCGTCAAAAACACCCTGCTATCGGCACTATCAGCTAAGGCAAAGGCCTGCTCGCCGTTATGCTCGCATACGCGAGAGAGGATAGTTTGTGGCTGCTTCGTACGCAGTGTATTGAGACTGGCGAATCTCCCGGTCGCATCGATAATTCCCAAATCTAACAGCACAGCCACGGCATCGATTAGGCCGCTGCCACACATCGAGTGCGGCGGCAGATTTCCTATCACGTCCACATCGATATCGTCCTCGTTCGCCACGACGGCTTCTATTGCACCTTCAACCGCCCTGCTGCCGCAGGTTATGCGGGCGCCTTCAAAGGCCGGCCCCGCTGCACAACTTGCTGCGTAGAGTTTGCCCCCTGCAGCAAGAACAATCTCACCATTCGTACCGATGTCAATCACCAGCGTAGGTTCTTTGGCTGAATCCAAATCCACCGCAAGCTGAACGGCGGTTGTATCTGAGCCGACGTAGCCAGCAATGTTCTCCACGGTGTGGACATTTCCTTCAGGATTTATATGCAGTCCCAACTTAGAGACAGACAGGTCATGCGCTTCAAGAGAATGTGCTTTGTACGGTGCCTGGCCGAGCTGCGCAACGGGAAACTTTAGAAAGATATGGTTCATTGTCGTGTTACCGACAGCGCATAGTTCATAAATTAGTTTTGGATCAGTGTCGGTTTCTACGCAGAGCTTTCTGATTAACTCATTTATACAATCTATTATGACATTGTGCAGTTCGGCCAAATTCTCTTCGGTTTTAGCGTATGCGATTCTACTAATGACATCGTCGCCGAATCGAGCTTGGGGATTCAAAGCCGCCTTAGTGGCGACGCACTTTCCGTTGGTCATATCGATTAGCTTTGCGACAACGGTTGTTGTACCGATATCGACCGCCAGGCCGAATATGTCTTTGACTTTTTCTCGATATTTTTCGTATATGGTTGGAGCAACTGCGGGTTGAGGATCGACTCCATGTTCGAGTATTCTCTGCTCAAAAAATCTGGAATTTTGGGGGACTGTGACTGTCAGGTCACTGTGGACATGGTACTGACACGCCAAAACCTGTGTGCCATCTGGTTCGAGGTTCACCGCACATTTCTTGCAGATGCCTTTACCGCCACAGGCAGAGTTGAGGATTATGCCTGCCTGGCCGGCAGCTTCCAGGAGCGTAGCACCTGCGTGAATTGAAATCTGCTCGCCATCAGGTTTGAAGGTTACTTGGAAATGTTTCATTTGTCGTACTGCGCATTTGCACTGTGTTACGAGCTTCTTGTGCTCAAACTAACCAGCACAGTACCCAGTAACTTTTACACGAGTGGATGCGCTGTTAGCTTTTTTTATGTCGAATTTTCCACCGAGTACGTCGTTTTTTGCTTCCAACTTTGCGTCTGCGTCTCGATTTTGCCATCTATATCCTCCAAAAGCCAACAGAAATTCTTTGATAGTAAAAAGTCTTCTAAGAACGCAAAAGATAGTGTAACATAGTTGGGTACGTAAGTAAAAGGCAAATTGTTATTTTGATAACTGTTGATGCAAACCTTGTGCCGCCCATGACAGAACGGCTATTCGACGGCTGTCGGTTTGTAATGACGAGAAGAGGTGTAGGAATGATCCAATGTAAAGAATGCGAATTATGCGAAATGAGTCCCGATGGGAAAAGGGTCTTTAAATGTGATCCGTTCACCAATATCAAGGAACCGGAGTGTATCGCCAAATGGCAGTTGATTCGACTGGATATGCTTGTTGCCAGTTATCAGGGTATGCTTAAGTGGTATGGCAAACTGGCTCCCCTGCAGGACAAAATCTTCAAGTATATGCAGCGAGAAATCGACGACCTTGACGATGCTGATCACTGGAAGTTAGACACCGAGGACGATGAGGAGCAATAAAAACAGAAGTTTTAGATGCGTTCGGGGTAAACCGGTATAATGGCAAGTCTGCCTCGCCGACTTTAGCCGGTGACCTTCACGCAGATATGCTGATAATAGGTCCTTTCACGGATTCATGCAATAAAATTTATGTAAATGCCGTCTATTACAAAGGAAAAAGTGTTTTAAGATGCCTGAGAGCGACGATTTAGCTCGCATAATAGCCGGCTGCAAGAACGGCAACTCTGAGTCTTTTTCGAAGGTCGTTGATAGATACGCCAGCCGGTTTTGCGGTTATTTTTACAGACTGACGGGCAATAGAGACCTCAGCGACGACCTGCTCAGTGAACTCTTTGTCAAGTTGGTTGAGAAGATTGGCTCCTACAAGGGTGGCTCTTTTGAAAGCTGGTTATTCAGAATTGCATCCAATATTTTCCACGACCATCTCAGGGCCAAACAAAAACGACAAAGAATCATCGAACAGCAAAGGCAGGATTTCGAGTCAGAACAGGCTGAGCCGATTCGCTCGGAAGACGAAAGGATTGACAAACTGCAAATGCAACTGGCAACGCTGGATGAAGATACGAGGGAACTGATAATGCTCCGCTTTTATTCGCAATTAAGTTTCAAAGAAATTGCGAAGATACGGGCCGAGCCGATAGGAACCACCTTGTCAAAGCTGCATCGAGGGGTAAAAAAACTCCGTGAGCTGATGGAATAATGGAATAATAATGCTATGAACGGCGAAAACATGGAAAATCTAAATGAGCTTTTCGGAAGATTCCTGGACCCCGAACAGGCCGAAAAGGCGGTTGAGGACGTTGCAAGTGCCGAGCAGGTCCTGCGTGAGCATCAAGCACCAGAACCCAGCGCAGAGCTTATAGCAGATATAAAAGCTACCATTACAACGACCCTTGCACGCAGACGTACAAACATCTACAAAACAGCAGCTTATCAAGTAGCAGCAGTCGCCGCAGTAATCGTAATCCTGGCCTTCGTGGGAAATCGATTGTTAATGCACCAACAGGACAAGTTCATGCCTCCTACAATGCTATCACAGCAGATTTGGGAAAGTGATGATATTGCCGAAGATGATCCGGACCTGGCATATTTTGTTTCCGAGGTTGACCAGATTAAGGATGAACTCTGGTCCATTAAGTGGGGCGAAAATGGTGTGAATGGTGACGATAGCCTTGCAGATTTGGAGATAGAACTTTTGGAGATCAACAGCGATTTTTGGAAGGGATAGTAAGATGAAACCAGCTCACGCAATCCTCTTTGTCTTGGGTTTGGCAACACTGGTCGGCATATTTTCACAACATTGCCAAGCTCGAGAAAGACAGGAAAACAGGCGGGATATCTGGGCCGAGGACGAATCCCGAAGGCCAAGATGGGGCCACCAGCGGCCTGAATTAACCAAAGAAATGATAGAACACATTATGAAGGACCTGCAGGAAAAAGACCCTGCCAAGGCAAGAGAGCTCATAAGGCTTCGCGAGCAAGACCCAGAGAAATTCGAAGCCGAGCTTAGAGAACATGGTCGGGAGGAATTTGGCCGGGTAATTAGAGAACGTATGGAGGCCCGAAGACAGAGGATGGAGGTTGAATACGTTGAGTGGCTGGAGAAAAACTACCCGCAGGACGCGCAAGAACTTGCCAGACTAAAGACGGAAGATCCAAGACTGTACATCAGCAAATTCGAACACAGTTTGAGGAGATATGGGAGGATTTTCGAAGCGTCAAAAGAAAATCCTGAGTTAGCTGAAGTCCTTAAGGAAGATTTGGAACTGAAAAAAAGGCGGGACGAATTACTCAGGAAAATCGACCAGGCAAGTAGTGAACAGGAAAAACAGGCTCTGATGATGCAATTGGAAGAAGCCGTGAGCAACAGGTACGATCTTATCGTCAGGCGTAAGCAAATAGCATACAAACAGTTGCTCGCAAAACTTGAGAAGCTCAAACAGCAGATAAAAGAAAGCAATGACGAGATTACCAAATGGACTGACGAAGAATTTAAGGCCGGCAATGTTAAGGAACGAGTCAGATATTTAATAGGAAAAGTTTCACGTTTCAGGTGGGACTAAGTCTGAATAGCTATGGGTTTTCCGCTGAAGTCAGGATTAAAGCCTTATGTGGATACATAAGGCTTTTTCTTATAATCTGTGTTGTCGTTGCTCGGCTTCGGTAGCTTTTTTGAGCGTCCTTTTTTCCTGGGCCGTTAGACCGTGAACGCCCTGGTCGTGAACTTTCTGCAGAATACGATCGACTTCCATTTGAAGATTTCGTTCTGCAGCCATCCTTTTTTCCCAAGTACGAGAACGCACCTTTAGCCTCAATTGCTCTCGCCAGGGCCTGGACAGTACATAGCCAGCTCCTGCTGCCATACCTGCCAAGTGTGCTGCGTCGCCACCCGCGTTTTCTCCTCTGGTTACTACAATGAATAGATATACGAATGTAAGGCCAATTGCCGCCACCCTTATTGGTACCGGAAAAAAGGCAATAAAAACAACAAAGTGTGGGAAGAGAATAGCACATGCAGCTAACATTCCAAGTATAGCACCCGAAGCACCAACCATTATCCCCTGTGGCAAGAATCCAACTGCAACCAAGAAATAATAGAACAAAGCTCCCGCTACACCACAACCAAGGTAGAACGGCAGAAACTTCCTGCTGCCCCAATTGCGCTCCAATGTCGGGCCCAAGAAAAATAAGCCAAGCATATTGAGGAAAATATGCCAAATTGAGCTTGGATCATGGAGAAATTGATACGTAATCAGCCGCCAAAACTGCAAGGCCCGAAACAGCGAAGTAGTATCAAGCTGGAACCACTCATAAATGTAAAAACCAACAGGGCTTACAATCACTGCTGTGAGAAATATCGCAATGTTGATGATCAGTAACCACTTGACCACGGGCGTAAGCCGTGGAAACGTAAAGCGCATCTGCGGCGCATAATGAGGCTGCGATCTGAAGCCTGCCTGTGTATAGTCCCTATCGTAAAGACCCATAATTATCGCTCTTGAACGAAAATAAGCCCGATCGTTGCTCTACTATATATCGGCAAAACCGGTAGGTGTTCAACTAAAAATGTCGGACCATTCCTCCGCGTGAACAAGAAATAAACAGTTCAAGATTCTACGATCTATTGAACAGCAGTCTTACCCGAGCCCATTTTAGCAAACACCGCCATGAGCACCACACCGACCGCTATTAGAATTAGACTGAGTATCTGGGAAATTGTCAGTTTCGCAAACTCAAACGGATTGTCATCGCGAAGAAACTCGATGAGATACCGCCCAATGCCGTAAAGAATGAACATCAAGCTGAAGGTAGAACCCGGACTTGTAAAGATTCTACAAGCCGTTGCAGAGCTACAGGCATTTTTGGATCTTCGCCAGAATAGGTACAGTATGAGGCACAAAATAGCACCCATGGTCGACATATATAATTGGGTTGGATGGACAGGCAGACAGCGATATTTGCCCTTGGTGACATCTGTCTTTTGCGCATTAGTTAGGTCCGCAAGAGGTTTTGGATACCACCGTCCTTCTTTATCAACGTAGCCCTCATATTCCTCACGGGGCAGTTTTAGTTGAGGTTCGTTACGATTTCTTTTGGGGTCGGCGTTGACCTGGCTGATGTAAGCGAACGAATTATATGGAAATTGAACGCCCCAGGGCAGCTCTGTCGGTTTGCCGTAGCAGCAGCCATTGAGAAAGCAGCCGATTCTACCGAATGCAAGTGCCAGCATGAGGCCGATTGCAAGGATATCCATATACTGGCGTATTTGAAGCTTATGGTACCAAAGGTAGAGAATAATTACGGCTATCGCCAATATCACTCCACCTACGAGTTCCAAGCCGCCCTTCCAGATGGCGAAAACTGAATAGAGAGATTGCCCCTGGAACTGGTCGAAATGGTGCACAACATAAAATGCCCGCGCCCCTACGACCCCTGCTATCAATGAGTAGAGCGCCGCATTTGTTATGTGCCGAGGATCTGTGGTGATGTCCCGGCTAAGGCGTCTTATTAAAGCCACCGCTGCTAAAAAGCCAACGACCATCATCAAGCCATAGCTCTTGATGGTTAGGTGAATAAAGGGAATCTCAAAAAGTTCAGGACGCATCGATTCCGTTCCTAATCAAACAAATCAATTCATCTGTCTTCATGAGGCAATTAGTAATCTCATCAAAAAACCGCTACGAGGCATTTTCCTTAATCTTATTATTCTCATCGAGAATAACAATCTTAGGCTTTAACTTTTTGGCTTCTTCGAGTGTGCAGTACGTAAAACCCAAGATGATAACAAGGTCCTTGGGTTTTATGAGCTGAGCAGCAGCACCAAGTATAACAATCCGACCAGAGTCGGCTTCAGCAGGAACAACGTATGTTTCTAGCCTATTACCATTGTTCAGGTCGGCAACAAGAACAGACTCATAAGGCACAATTCCAGCCGCTTCGATTAGCGCAGAATCCATCTCAATGCTGCCTGGATAATGCAGCTTCGTTTCAGTGACCGTGGCCCGATGTAGTTTGCTTTTTAGAACTTTTATGAGCATGGTTTAGACTTAGCGTGGTTTTTCCCTTTGTATACAAAATTAGCAAAAAACAAATTATAGTCTAACCATTGACAGTGTCCAGCAGAATGTTGTCAATCAGCCGAGATGAACCTGTTCGTACAGCAACCGCTGCGAGGACTTTGCCGGAAACGTGGTCAATTTCTTCCAGGCTTTCAGCATTGACAATGCTGACATATTCGATTTGCCCCGACGGAATTTGCTGTAAGACCTTACGCATCTCCACGATGATTTGTTGAACATCGGTCGCTCCCGTGTCTATCATCTCCTTGCACTGCTGAAGTGACTTGTAGATTAAGGCCGCGTCTTTTCGTTGCTGTGGGGATAGATACCGGTTTCTGCTGCTCACAGCAAGCCCGTCCGGTTCCCGCACCGTCGGACAGACAACAATCTGCAGCGGCATATTCAAATCAGTGACCATTCTCTTAATGACAATTGCCTGCTGCGCGTCCTTTTGGCCAAAGAATGCAACTTCTGGTTGAACGATATTGAAAAGCTTTGCGCAAACCGTCGTCACGCCAGGGAAATGTCCCGGCCTGAACTGACCACAGAGTGGTTCCGTTAGTTTCTCTACCGTTACCCAGGTAAGATTCTGCGAGACGTACATTTCTTGCAGCGTTGGTGCGAAGACAAGGTCAACGCCATACTTGTCGCAGATGTCGAGGTCCTTCTCCAACGGGCGTGGATATTTTTCAAAATCTTCTCCAGGTCCAAACTGCGTCGGATTTACAAAGATGCTAACAACAACGTAATCAGCCTGTTTTTTGGCTTCTTCAATCAATGAAATATGCCCGATGTGCAGAGCGCCCATTGTCGGCACAAAGCCGATTTTCTTGCCTTTCGCGTGGGCCGCCTTGATATGATTTCTGACGGATTCTATGGTTTCTGCAACCTTCATTGGAAACTGACCTTAGACATCTACAGACGCGTCTGCTGAAACAGTAGTCTGCACTGAAACATAGTGTCTTATCTGATACGCTAAATGCTCAATGTTCGCCTCTTTCAGAAAATCAAACTCCGACACTAATATACGAATAACCGGGCAAATTTTCCAACCGTCAAAGAGCTGTTCATAACGAGACCTCAACAACCGTAAAAACGTCGGCTCAATTTTCTGCTCATAGGGACGGTTACGCTGATGTATACGCCGAAGGCAGTTTTCAACCGAGTCCTGCAGGTAAATGACCAAAACCGGCGAGGCAACCTTTTCAGCCATCTGCTTGTAGATTTCCTCGTATAAAGTTAGTTGATGGGCGTTCAGCAGACTCTTTGCGTAGATGCGTTCTTTGTCAAACACATAGTCACTTACTGCAACCTGCCCTGCTGCGAGTGTATTTGCATTCAACTGTTCAACCCGACCTGCTAAAAACCATAGCTGCGAATCCAGAGCAAGCTCCTGTCTGCCGGCGTAGACTTCGGGCATAAAAGGATTAGAATCATAAGGCTCCAGCAATATACGACAGCCAAGGACCTCTGCCAATTTTTTGGCCAGCGTTGTTTTCCCGACGCCAATAATACCAGCTACGCTGACAAGCTGAGGAAGCTCTGGATTTAGAGCAAAATCCGCACCTCGCAGTCGAGCTATCAGCTCGCTTACGGTTTCATTCAAACCTGGATGAAGTAAATCTGGATTGAGCTGGTTGAGACCTTTGAGAACAAACGAACGCAAGTGCATCTGTGGATGCGGTACAGTAATGTGAGGCAGATTTATCAGCTTCTGGTCAAACAACAATAAATCCAAGTCTATAGTCCTAGCAGACCATTTCTCCTGCCGCTGCCTTCCAAGAGAAATCTCAATTTGAAAAAGACTCTTATGCAAATCCTCCGCTGACAGAGTTGTCCTCACTTCTGCAACGGCATTTAGATACTTTGGCTGATTGACGTGGCCAAGAGGAACAGTCTCAATAACGTCACTGACCCGCAGCAGCTCAACGCGCTCAGTAGCAGCAAGCATTTCGATAGCGCGTTGAATTGCAACCTGCCGATCGCCTAAATTGCTGCCAAGCCCAATGTATGCAGTTGTTGAAGTCATCAAGAAAGTCCAAACCCACAGCAAAGCTGTGGAGTAAATACTGTTGGATATTATTTAAATACGGGCAATTCGTTCCAGAGCTTCCTTAACACTCTCCAGTGTACCAAAAGCCGTTAGACGCAGATAGCCTTCACCCGACGGTCCAAAGCCAACTCCAGGTGTGCTGACAACATGTGCTTTCTGTAAAAGCTGATCAAAAAAGTCCCAGGAGTTCAAACCCTGCGGTGTCTTGAGCCATATATAGGGCGCATTGCTTCCACCATAGACGCTATAACCAAGTTTTGTCAACGATTCACGAATCAAAGCGGCGTTGGCCATATATAGTTCGATAACTCTTCTTATTTGCTTCTTGCCCTGAGAGCTGTAAATGGCCGCCGCACCGACCTGGGTGACATAAGAGACGCCATTAGATTTCGTGCAGTGTCGTCTTTTCCATAGGGGATTGACTTCGACTGCCCTGCCGTTGCCGGCATAAGCATTGACCTGTCTCGGCACAATAGTAAAAGCGCATCTAACGCCGGTAAACCCAGCCGTCTTAGAGAAACTGCGGAACTCAATTGCGACATCCTTAGCGCCATCGATTTCGTAAATCGAATGCGGAATTTCCGGATCGGTAATAAAGGCCTCATAAGCGGCATCGAAGAAAATCACAGCTCTATTTTTCTGGGCGTATTCAATCCATCTACCAAGGATTTCTTTACCGGCCACTGCCCCTGTGGGGTTGTTTGGAAAGCACAGGTATATAATATCAACAGATTCTTTCGGAAGCTCCGGCACAAAGTTGTTCTCCGCTGTGCACGGCATATACACAATCTTGTCATATTGGCCGGTCTTATTCGCATCACCCGTCCTGCCGGCCATGACGTTGGTGTCGATATAAACAGGATATACCGGGTCAGCCACGGCGACCACATTGTCCAGGCCAAATATTTCCTGCATGTTGGCTGTATCGCACTTGGCACCATCACTGACGAAGACCTCGTCAAGCCCAATTTCGACCCCCCTGCTTTTGAAATCGTTTTCTATGATTGCTTTCCTGAGAAACTCATAGCCAACGCCACCATCATCATAACCATGGAAGGTTTCCTTTCGGCCCATTTCATCTACAGCCTTGTGCATGGCCTCAATCACAGCGGGTGCTAAAGGTTGCGTGACATCACCGATGCCCATACTGATTATCTTGGCATCGGGATTTTTCCCTTTGAAGGCACGGACGCGTCTGCCGATTTCCGGAAAAAGATAACCAGCCTGTAGTTTCAAAAAATTCTCGTTAATCTTCGCCATACATGAATCTCGATTGTGGCAATTGGTTAAATGGTAACTGGTCTCTAAGAGACTGGTTAATTGACTATTCACCAATCACGGAGCGGCTATTCTATTGGCTTGCACGTCTTACGTCAACGCTTCAGTAAGAAACTGTTAGAACAATGGTAGGTTAAACAACCCTGAAATACATATATTGGGGGATCAATATAAAAAACAACATTTTAAAAAACCTGTACGCAGCATCAATATATTAATGTATTGAGTCGATGGTCATGCTGTTACCAGATACGAGGAGAATTAGCTATACACATCGCTCATAGCCAACATACAGCCAAAAGGTTCTCTCCGATGGAAGTTTATACACAAAAAACACTTGCCGTCTGGATTGAATTTTGTAAAATGCTGTCGAATCAAGGAAGAGTAAATCTGTCTTTTGGACAAGTGATCCAGAAGATTAAAGCGTTAATTATTAGCGAGTTTTGCTCAATACTTTTAATTGCACAAGGAGGGAAGTCTCGAACCTATTAGGAGGGTCGTCGTTATGAAAACCACTATAATGCACATTATAATAGTACTTGCTCTATGCAGCGCAGCATAATTGCACGCGTGGATTCAAATACCACTGTTGGAGAGTTTCAGAATGCCAAGAGCTATGATAGTACTGGCTATATTGACTGTGGCAGTTTTCGTCTGCGCTATTGGGTACATATATCTGAATCGTAAGAATCGCTATGTGTGGGAGATAATCTTAGGCTCTATTGCCATAGGCTTGTTCATAGGGATTATGCCAAAGCTAATCAACAGTCTTTTCGAAAAGAGCACTGTAATAAGTTCTGTGATTCTTCTCACTATTGTTTTAGCCTGTTTGACAGTATTGATTGCGATTCTCGTGTATTTGTCAAATATTCCGAAGAGCATAAGAAGAGAAATCCCAGTGATGTACTTACTAAGCCCGAGAAAAAAAGAACTACCTTACGGTTTAAGATTCCCCGACACAACTACGCTGGGTTGTTACAATGATGCAAGGTGGATATTCAAGAGGTTCAAAGAAATGAATCCTGTGAATGCTAAAAACATTGAAGGATTAACCAAAACGTCAGGATCTCAAAATTTTGCGTTTGCGACCAAATGTTTTTTGAATTTAACTGAGTATTTGCTTGTGTACTATATGGCCAACCACTTCACTACTCCCGAAGTTGATTTAGCGATGTACAGAAAGGAAATCCCAAAGTGGCTCGGTTGGCCCCATAAAAATATAGCGGATAAACCAAGACCACTCGAGACAATCGACGGTGACTTCAGGAGTAATATATTCTACGGAATCAAAGGAAACTTCCCTGAAGCAAAGTTGGAATTGAGATTTCCGAAAGGTACTGAGCTCACTTTACGAAGAGGGAATATCTCTTCAACATTGACAATTAAGAACAAGTATATGGTAGCGAAGATTGGAATTTTCTTTAGTATAATGGGCTCTCAATCTTCCGGATTCTTACGTGAATCAGCGCTCCTGGCATACGGAAGTGACAAGGAAGAACTTGCGAAGGCTTTTAGACGCTTTCTCAGCATCATTTACTATGACGTGACTTTTAGCAAGTGGCGATATGGCTATCCAAAAATGAAGTATTACGAGAAATGGGCTGATGACTTGTTTAGGGTATTGCAAAAAAAATTTCGTTGGGGATCTCTATTGCTTGCGGATGAGACGGGGGTTTTGAGCCGATATCTGCCGCCCAAGGAGAAAGGCGAGAAACAATAGGCGACTTGAAGCTGCCCTACGATTGATCGCTTAACCAGGTTGGTCCGTGGGTGATATCGACTTTTAGCGAGACATCAAGCTTAATAGCGCCGGCCATTTCCTTCTCAATCCAACGTGCATGTCTTTCAACCTCCGCGGCGGGTAATTCAAAAACAAGCTCATCGTGAACCTGAAGGATCAACTTCACAGGTAGTGTCTCTGCTTCGATTTTCCGCTGGATGTTTATCATGGCGACCTTTATTAGATCCGCGGCGGAACCCTGAACGACGGTATTTACGGCCAGGCGCTCAGCCTGGGCACGCTTATTAGAGTTCCTGCTGTTTAGGTTCAGAATCTTTCGCCTGCGGCCAAGTATTGTCTCGGCATAACCGGTACGCTTTGCATTTTCGATACACTCGTCCATGAACTTGCGGATGGAGCCGTACCGTGCGAAATAGTCGTCGATAAACTTCTTTGCCTCAGCCTGGCTTATACTAATTGTACGTGAAAGGCCGAAAGGCCCCTGCCCATAGATGATGCCAAAATTGACCGCTTTACAACGTGAGCGCATCTCACCAGTAACCTCTTCAACTGGCACATTAAAAATCTGCGAGGCGACAAACTTGTGGATGTCCTGATCGCCAGCAAACGCCGCCTTCAACGCTTCATCCTTGGAAAAATGTGCCAACAGGCGAAGTTCGATTTGCGAGTAGTCGGCGCTGAGAATATAGTCACTTTTGTTTTTTGGAATAAAGGCGTCACGGATTTTTCGCCCGATTTCGGTGCGGATGGGAATATTCTGTAGATTTGGATTGCTCGAGCTCAATCTGCCTGTGGCAGTTATGGTCTGATTGAACGAGGCATGAAGCCGGCCCGTTCGTGAATTTATCAGCGAGCCGAGCTTGTCCACATAGGTATTTTTAAGTTTGCTCAACGTTCGGTGCTGAAGAATCAGCGGAACAATGGGATGCGCAGTGGACAATTCCTCAAGGACTGATGCATCGGTACTTCGACCCGCCTTGCCGACGCGAAGCGACGGCAGACCTAAATTATCAAAAAGAATCTGAGACAATTGTTTCGGAGAATCAATATTGAAATTCTCTCCAGCATGCGCATAGATACGGTCAGTGAGCTCTTTCAATGCCTCGCTTATTTCAGTCGTCATGTTTCTCAACAAGGTAGTGTCAAGGAAAACACCGTTGTATTCCATGACCGCCAGTACTGACACAAGCGGCATCTCGACCTCAAAAAATAGCTTTTTCAACGCTGGCTCTTTTTCAAGGCGCCCGCTAAGACACTCGTAAAGCTGCATTGTAATATCTGCGTCTTCAGCCGCGTATTCGCAGGCGGCAGTGGTGTCGACCATGTCGAAGGTGAGCTGATTTTTGCCTTTGCCGATGAGTGCTGAAATCGGTATACACTGGTAACTAAGATAATCCAGTGCCATTTTGTTTAAAGAGTGACTATACCGGCCAGGGTCCAGGCAATAAGATGCGACCATCGTGTCAAAATGTACGCCTTTCAACAACATCTGAGCATTCTGTAGAACAAGCAGATCATACTTAATGTTCTGGCCGATTTTCTTGATACTTTCGTCCGCCAGTATCACAGCCAATTTTGAGCGCACAGTTTCTATATCGAGATGCTTTACGCCGAGTGGAGATTTTACAGGCAGATAGTAGCCATGATGAGGCTGCCATGAGAAGGAAAGGCCGACAAGTTGTGCCTGCATCGGAAAAATAGAGGTCGTCTCGGTATCAACAGCAAATAGTTCCTGCTTTGCCAGTTCACTTAGGAACTTGTCGAATTTGCCCTGTGAATCTACAAGCTGATAATTATGGTCGACAGTCTCTGCTGAAGCGGATTCTCCCAAGATGTGTTTGGTCACCGCGCTGCCAGGTTCGGCTGGCACGGTGACAGTTGATGCCGAAAGACCCAATTGTGTCAGAAGGCGATTGAAGCCCAATTCGGTAAGTATCTGGACCAGTTTTGTATTGTCGAACGTCTTAAGTGTCAAATCATCGTAGTCAATTCGCACAGGAGAATTGCAGTCGATTGTGATGAGTTCTTTGCTAAGAGTGAGGGTATCTTTGTACTTGCAAAGGTTGTCACCGCGTTTGCCGCCTATCTCATCTATGTGCTCATAAAGATTCTCAATTGAGCCGTATTTCTGCATCCACTGCAGCGCTGTCTTTGGCCCAACATCCGGTATGCCAGGTACATTATCTGAGGTATCACCCTGCAGAGCAAGACAGTCGACGACCTGTTCTGGAGTTATCCCCAAATTCGTAAGCAACACATCAGCGTTTGTTACCTCTTTGGTCTTAACGTTGTAGAGAAAGATGTGTTCACCAACAAGTTGTAAGAGATCCTTGTCATTACCACATATGTACGTGTCAATCTGGTGAGACTGAGCCTTCTTGGCTGTCGTGCCAATCACATCATCGGCCTCGAAACCGTCAACTCGCAGCACGGGGATTTTCATCGCTGCAAGAATCTGTTCAATTCGGTCTATCTGAACAGGTAGATCGTCAGGCATTGGTGGGCGATGGGCTTTGTATTCGGGATAGATTTTCGCACGGAAAGTGGGTGTTTTGCTATCCATTGCGACAGCGAGCATATCAGGATTACGGCGATGAATGAGGCCGAGCAAAGCAGTAGTAAAGATGTAGGTTGCTTTTGTAGGTTCACCCGATGGGCTGGTCAGCTCCTGGCGCATCGGAGCATAATAAGCAGCATAAATGTGCGCGTGACCGTCAATTACATACAAGTTCTTTGACATGACGGTCAATATAGTGTGGGTGAGACAAGACGGTCAAGAGAATAACGTCTTACGAAGTCGCTGCATCTATTATTGCGGTGCCCCTTCGCATTTAAAATCAGGGCCATTGGGCAAAAGATAAATCAGTAGTCTTCAGCAAGCCAACTGTTGGCGAGGATTTTAAGATCAGAGTTATCTACCCGCCCACTCTGGTCAAAGTCACTGCCCAAACAACCATCGTTACTGTCACACTGGTCAGAGAGCCACATAGAAGCCAGAAGACTATAGTCCGCGAAGTCTACTTTACAGTTTGCATCCATATCAAACGTACCGTTCTAAATGAACCTACATACTGGATGTCAATACAGTTCACAAGAAATGGAAAAAACGGTGAATCAGCCAAAAACTCCGCCTTATAGTCTTTAGTCGCGACATGTTTTAGCCCAATCCCCTGACAAAAGATGGGTTTTTTTACCGAGGTGTGACATAGGGTTGTCACACCGGGGCTGTAAAAGATGACAAAAACCTGAGGAATACTCAGAATTTACTTAGTGCGACGGCAAATTCATAGCTGTTCGAGAGCCAATTTATCTCGGACTCGCATTCAAACGGGCCATCTGACATCGAGTCGAGTGTGTAAGGAACTTCTGTTGGAGCACTTGCAGCAATCAAAGTATTTGCGTCCAGTCTGTACTGAAGCTTCGGAGGCCTGTGGGGCTAGCGCGGGGGGATAGCCCTGCTAGGCTTTTTTGCATATTTTTAAAATCTCGAAGTTATGACGCCATACGCAGCAATTGCACTTCCCGACTGGCCGGAAAGCTGACCTTTCTCCGTAAATATGGTATTGTAGATTATGCTGCCGACCAGCAACTGATTCAAAAGCAGGTGTATCATTGGGTGAATCACGTTTAAAAAATTAAACATTAGACAAATATGATTGGGGTAATAGCTGGTGATATTGTCGGGTCGGTCTACGAAAGGCGGAGAAATCGTATAAAGACCAAGGACTTTCCCCTTTTCAGTCCTAATTGCACATTCACCGACGACACCGTCTTAACAGTAGCTGTCGCTGCGGCGATTTTGCGAGGACAAGACTATGAAAAGGCAGTTCGAGAAATCGGTCAGAAGTATCCGAATGCCGGCTATGGCATTTCTTTCATAGACTGGCTATTCTCCAAGAATCCACAGCCGTACAATAGTTGGGTCAACGGCTCGGCGATGCGGGTCAGCCCGGTCGGCTTTGCTTTTGATACGGAAGAAAAGGTCCTAACCGAAGCCAAAAAGACCGCTGAGATCACACACAACCACCCAGAAGGAATAAAAGGTGCACAGGCAACGGCATTAGCGGTTTTTCTTGCTCGTACAACGAAGGACAAAAACTTCATTAAGAATACAATCGAAGATAAGTTCAACTATAATTTAAGCCGAACGCTTGACCAGATTCGGCCAAGTTATCGTTTCAACGTGTCCTGCCAGGGAACAGTACCTGAGGCAATAATTGCATTTCTGGAGTCAACCTCATTTGAAGATGCCATCCGCAACGCAATATCTCTTGGCGGTGATAGTGACACCCTTGCCTGCATTACCGGCGGCATCGCACAGGCATACTATGGCGGCGTTCCGGACCATATCACAAAGAAAGTTAAGGAAATGCTCACTGACGAATTATGGCAAGTAACAAAGCAATTCTGTCGGGAGTTCGGCATCGAAACGGGATTTGAAGCCATCGACAAAATTTAGTAGTCATCGGCGGGGTGATCCTTGCATAAATTCTCTAACCAATCCGTTCGTGATAGAAGCAAGTCTGCAAAGCTTATTGAATCTTAAGCTTTGATAGTTCGTGTTTGATTTGCTCGTAAAGCACGTCTGTCCATTCGGGTAACGAATGTTCTATATTAGGCATAGCCCTCTTTCGAAAATCAACAGGGCTTAGAATAACAGAGATATTATCAATGCCAGTCTCAGCAGCAAGTATGAAAAGACCTTCAGCAACCTCATCTCCCATAGCAAGACATCCCACGGACGCCCTGCTCCCATGAATCATGATATCACCACCAAGGTTCGTTCGCTTTTCTCTACTCGCCTGTGTTCGGTCAAATTCATTTGGGTAGTTCAGCCTGAGTGAAAGATGAAACATGCTATTGGGATTAAGTGACTCTACTCGGTAAAAGCCCTCGGGAACTTGGCAATCACCTTCTTTTAACTTAGGGCCGAGTCGACCACTGGCAGCAAGGATAGGATAAGTGCGAATCAAAGCAAACTGGCCTCGATCACTCCGGGCCCAGACTTCAAGCTGCTTCTCGGATTTAAGCCCAACGAAAATAACCTCGACAGGTGGATAAGAAATGTTTGCCGCCTTAAAATACGGAATTAATCGCTCCCGGACTGCCTCACTGTACTGGTCCAGCCGATCTTGGACCGTTTTCTTGCCTTGTACGACTTGCAGTAGTGCCGTTGCATCATCCTGCAGTCGCGATCGGAAAATAAAGACAGTCATCGCTATCGCAAGAGAAGCTAAAATAATACCGTTTTTCTTCATAATGAATGGAACTCGCACGCAGATTTATGCGCTCAGGCATACAGAGAAACCAAGCTGTTCAAGCTCCTGCCTGCTGGCTTAACCATGGTCTGCTTGACTAATCCCGACCTTATTCAATACGTTTTCGGTACAGGCGGGTCTGCAGGGCATTTTTCCACTGGGTCCAGTTGGAGTCGCCCAGTTCGCTGTCGATAGCTGAGGCGACCTGGTTCAACTTGGCGTCGAGGTCATCAATATAGTAAACCATAAAGGCCTCAGGCGTGGCAGGCAGTTTAGGTGAGCCAAACTCATATTCGCCATGATGCGACAAGATAATATGGCTTAAAGCATCCAGAATATGCCTATCGATCTGTGTGCCTTTTGCAGCAAGCGCATCAGCTTTTCGGTTTACCATAACAAGAGTCTGAGCGATGTGCCCAATGAGCTGGCCCGAATCGGTATATGAAAAGGCCATATCGTATGTAAGCTCTTCGGTCTTACCCATATCGTGCAAGAAAATGCCAGCCAAAACAAGGTCGGCCTGGACCTGTGGATAAAGTGGCAGAATCACGGTTGCTACTTGAAGCATATTGTGAGTGTGTTCGAGTAAGCCGCCGATGTAGTCGTGATGTAGTTTCATCCCACCCGGCGCCTCGCAGAACTTATCCATAAGATTCTTGTCGGAGAGAAATTCTCCCACAATCGCTTTTAGCTGGAGATTGCCTATTCCCTCCATCATTTTCTTTACTTCTTCAAATAATTGCTTAGTGTCTTTGTCTGTGTGCGCAAGAAAGTCCTCAATAGAAACCTTGCCTGGATCGATGGGCTGAATACTGTTGACAATTATCTGCAGGTTGTCTTGATAAAGTTCACTTCTTCCCTGCACATGAACAAAGCCTGGCTTTGGCAAAGCTCTGTAGATTGTTTCGGTCGCCTGCCACATTCGTCCGTTTAGCTGGCCGGTTCTGTCCGAAAGGAACATCGCTATGTAAAGGTCACCACGTGTTGTGCTCCGCAGGATTGGGTCTTTAACCAAATAGATATCGTTTATCCCTTCTCCCGGCTCAATTTGGTTTATGAATTTATGCGTCATTACAGACTCCATTTTCTAATATTTTGCCCACCTCAATCATAGTCCCCACGAAACTAGAACGCAAGGATAGATTTTTCAAACTAAAAAAGCACAAACAGTGAAAAAAGGCCGTGAGAAATCAGCTTGCGCACTTTCTTAAAGGTCAGTTCGTTGAAGGTTCAGTGCTTCTATCCCCTCCATTCGACCAGAACTACGGTGACATTGTCTACACCGCCGGCTGAATTGGCCGCTTCAATAAGTTTATTACAGGTTGACTGACAATCAGAATCGGTATTTAAGATGGCCGCAACTTTCGTATCATCGACCATGTCTGTCAGGCCATCAGTGCACAAGAGCAGGCGGTCTCGTTTCTTTAGAATAAATGAACGCACGTAAGGCCTGGCCTTTTCCTCCATGCCCACATAGCGAGTAATTACACCTCGGTCTTGATGGCTTTGCACCTGTGCTTCGGTTATCTGACCTTTTTCCAAAAGCTTAGCTATGATAGAATGATCTTTGGTAAACTGTTTGAGTCTGCGGTTGCGGAAACGGTATATTCTGCTGTCACCGACGTTTGCAACGTAAGCTCGGCCATCAACAAACAACACCACGACAACCGTCGCTCCCATTCCTTTGTAGCCGCTTTCACTGTCACCTTCCATGTGCAATTGCTTGCTCTGTTTAGCAATTGTCTTTCTCAGCAAAGACCTTATTAATCTCGGATTTTGCGATCGTAGCTTGTCCAGCCTATTTTCAATCATTGGCGGTAAGTCTTGTGTGATGATCTTTGAGGCAAGTTCTCCGCCCCGATGGCCTCCCATTCCATCGGAAACAAGAAAGAGACCCACATCAGGCTCTATCACATACGCGTCTTCATTCTCTTCACGCAGCTTGCCGATGTTACTTGCCGCGCCCCAGGAAAACTGAAAGGCCAATACTTTACTGTTGACTTGTGCTCCAGACATCTACACCGGTTCCACAACCCATCTACTCATCAACGCATCTACCCATTTACTCAACAAGGCACTGCTTACACCATGGACAGTAATTCCAGAACTCAGAATCCACTGACCAACCGCACCTGCCGCAGACTTCAGGAAAAGGACGTACGCGCCAGGGTCTACGAACCTTGCGGTGACACCAAGGACAGTACCGCATAAAACGCATCAACTTGCCATCGCAGTATTTGCAGCGTGCGTGATACCTTACTCCCCTGGTGCGGTCGGAACTGGGCGAGGCAAAACCTGCTCCATAACACCAAGGACAAAAACGCCATTCAGGCAATACGCCCTTATGGCAATGCGGACAAATGTGACTGAAGAGGCTATTTGTATCAAACCGATTCCGTTCGCTGCCACACCAGGGACAGGCAAGCATGCTCTCAGCAATTGGCTCACCACAATCAGCGCAGCGAAAATCAATGGTCATCACCTTACTATAGCGATTTATGAACGAGCCTCGGCGCATCTTACGCCAGTGAATCTGTTTTCTGTCAGCCGATTTCATGAGAGAATAAGCACGAAGACTTCTCGGAACAGCTTGCTGCAACGCGGCCAGCATTTCCTGGGCATTGGCAAAACTCGTGGCCGGGTCAACTGACAATGCCCGCTTTAAGAACTTCACCAACGCCAGATTGGCTCGTTCGCATAGCCGTTTGTACCCGCGGAAGGGCCAGCGAAAAGGCCAGCGAGGCAACACGCCCGTTAGATATTCATAGAGAATCAACGCAACGGCGAAACAATCGCTGCGGTATGTAGGTCGGCCATAAGCCTGTTCGGGAGCGACATATCCTGGCGTGCCGAAATCTTCAACGGTTTCCATCCGTCTTTTGACTCGTAGACTTATTCCAAAATCGCCAAGGGCTGCTCGTTCATTGGTAAACAAGAAAATATTACTCGGCGTGACATCACAATGTACGACTCGATGCTGGTGCGCATACGCAAGTCCATCAAGTACCTGCGATATTATTGAAATTATGCGTCGGACAGACATTGGCTTGGAACGGTCCGCAAGGGTTCCAACCGACAATTCAGTAGCTAAAACAACATAATCGTTGATGATATCGGCGTTTTTAACCGGCATTATGTGAGGGTGACGCAGCCGGGCAACAAGGCGAATCTCGCGAAACAATCCTTGGTTGTCACGCTCACCATTAACATCTCCCTGGGGTATTTTCAAGGCCACTGTTATATCTTCGACGCAATCTTTGGCCTTCCAGACCTCACAGCTTCCACCTTCACCAAGACGCTTCTCAAGTCGATACTTTCCAAGCCGAATGCCAGTAGTCAGTTCTAACCTGCTTTTGCTGGAAGATCGTGCTCTCTCTTGGCTCTTTTTGGCGCTCATAATGTCACTTCACTCAATAATCCTGCGCATTTGCCTTTAAGTAAAAAAACCACTCGAGAATTGCCCGGATACCTCCTGACATACTCAGGTTGAAGTCAGCAGATTTTAGCCCGGCTGTGTTGTCCTGACAAGGCTGTTTTTTCACGAATTCTGGCGCGACGGCTTTGTTCTCCTTTCCTACTGCCATCGGCTCTGCAGACCAACATACCAGAATGAAACAGATGAGTCATGAAATACCTTGCAACAATTTACCTATTGAGCTATAAACTTGTGCCTGTATAGCAGTCTCCAACATGACATATAAAAAAGGCAAACCCTGAGGTTATGTGATATGAGATACACCCAAATACTAATACCGACAGTCAAGGAAGTTCCCGCCGATGCGGAGATAACAAGCCATAAGCTGATGATCCGGGCTGGTCTTATGCGGAAAGTTGCAAGCGGCACATACACCTATCTACCGCTTGGCTGGCGAAGCCTACTCAAAGTTATCGAAATAGTCCGTGAGGAAATGAACAGAGCAGGTGCCCAGGAAATTCTTATGCCAGCAGTTCAACCGATTGAACTCTGGCAAAGAACCGGTCGAGATGTCGATTATGGTAATACTATGGCTAAGTTTACCGACCGCCATGACCGTGTGAATGTCCTGGCCCCCACTGCTGAGGAGGTCGTCACAAGCATCGCTGCCAGTGAAATAAATTCTTACAAGCAGCTTCCGATGAACTTATACCAGATAAGTTTCAAGTTTCGTGACGAATTTCGATCGAGATTCGGCGTTCTGCGGTCGCGTGAGTTTATTATGAAAGACGCTTACAGTTTCCACGACACGTCTGAAAGCCTCGACGAAACGTATAAAGCCATGTACGAGGCGTATTGTCGAATCTTCAAACGCTGTGGGCTTGAATACGTGATAGTCAAAGCCGAATCCGGCGAAATGGGCGGCTCCGGCTCACATCAGTTCACTGTGCCCTGTGAGTCTGGTGAGGATACTATTGTATATACCGAAGGTGGTTCATACGCAGCCAATCTCGAAAAGGCAGCGATTGATCCTCTTGCTAAACAAACTGCCAATAAAGATGTCCCTGCACCTGAAGATGTGCGCACGCCCAACATAGGCTCCATCGAGGCAGTCTGTGCGTTTCTCAAGACACAGCCAAAAGACATGATCAAAACACTCATCTTTACAGCGGAGGGTGATGTTATTGCTGCTCTTGTTCGAGGTGACCACGATTTGAATCCCGAGAAGTTAACACAAGCACTCGGTGGAAGACATGCCGAGTTAGCTGAAGAAGCGACTATTGAAAAAGTAACCGGTGCAAAGGTCGGTTTTGCTGGACCGATGGGACTAACATCGAAAGTCTCGAAAATGATTATCGATCATGCAGTTTCAGCGATGGCGTTGGGAGTGACCGGCGCTAATAAGACCGATTACCATAAGATAAATGTTGTCCCTGGCAGAGATTTCCCGCTCGAAGGCCAAAACATTACCGTTGCTGACATCCGCTATGCACAGGAAGGTGACACCCACGAGAGTAAAAAACTGTTGTTCAAAAAAGGCATCGAGGTTGGTCAGGTCTTCAAGCTCGGAACTAAATACAGCGAAAAACTAAACGCCAAATTTCTTGACGAAAACGGCAAAGAAAAACCTTGCATAATGGGCTGCTACGGCATCGGCATTAACCGCATCGTCGCTTCTGCGATAGAACTTGGCAATGACAAAAATGGTATTATCTGGCCGATCAGCATCGCACCATTTGAAGTGATTGTCACCTGCGTCAACCAGGAAGATGATGAAGTGGCAAAGATCGCAAAGGACATCTATCAGCAACTGTCGGTAAAAGGGATTGATGTTCTGCTGGACGACCGTAAGCTTCGAGGCGGAGTGAAATTCAAAGATATGGATTTGATTGGCATACCCGTAAGAGTGACCGTCGGCAAAAAATCCGTTGCCGAAGGAAACGTCGAGATAACGCTACGTCACGATACTCAGAGACAAAGCACTCCTATCGCAGAAGCAACCACAAAGACAATCAAGTTAATCAACTCGCTCAAGGAACAACTGAAACCGTAAGATTAGAACAGTATAGTAAGCCGTCCACCTTTTCATATACGGAAATTCATGCAGAAATTAAGCCGTCGAGATTCCGTCGGCCTCTATAGACGGGCTTGGCAATTATGGCACCGAGAATTCTACTTGTGAATCCACCAATATACGATTTTTCCGCATACGATTTCTGGCTTAAGCCCTACGGTTTACTGAGCGTTGCAGGATACTTACGGGGCAAAGCTGATTTTAAGCTCTTCGATTATCTCGACCGGCTGCATCCATTCATGATCGGGCAAAAGAAATGTGAATCAGACTGCTGGGGCAAAGGCCGATTTTATTATCAAAAAATCCCGAACCCTAAGGTTTTTGAGACAATCCCAAGATACTTCCGGCGCTTCGGCTTGCCTCGCGATTTGTTCAGAAATTTTATTCGAACAGAGGGACCTTTCGACCTTGTATTTGTACAGACAATGATGACTTACTGGTATCTGGGCGTTCAGGAAGTGATAGAGGATATTCACGAGGCCTGGCCAAAGGCAAAAATTATCCTTGGTGGCAACTATGCAACGCTTTGTGGCAGCCATGCACGACAATTAGGGTCTGATTTTCTCGTATATGGCACAAATCTGCAGCAGCTCTGGGAATACCTCGGAATTGAGCCTGACTCAAGCCAGCCAGCCCTATGGGAAGTATACGAAAGACTAAGCACAGGCGTACTGAAACTCAGCGAGGGCTGTCCCTTCGAATGCACATACTGTTCAGTACCGAAAGTGTATGGCAAGTTTCGGGTACGCTCGATGGAGCGATCTCTAACCGAACTGGAACTGTTGATAAGACTCGGCGTCAAGAATATCGCATTTTACGATGATGCGCTTTTATTCAGGGCAGAAGATGTCCTAGCGCCTTTGTTGCAAGAGGTCATTAAACGCAGAATCAAGGTGAACTTTCATAGTCCCAATGCACTTAATGCTCGCTTTCTCACAAAAGAGCTGGCCCAGCTTATAGTGCGAGTCGGTTTTAAGACCTTCTATCTTGGTTTTGAGAGTGCATCAAAGCGCTGGCAGGAAAATACTGGTTCGAAGGTATTCCCAAGTGAGCTTGCAGAAGCAGTAAAGCATCTTATTGATGCTGGTGCTGAGCCAAAAAGCATTACCGCTTATCAGATTTTGGGACATCCAAGTAGTGAAATTCAGGAACTGGAGAAGTCGATGCGGTTTGTAAACAGCCTGGGCATTCGCGGGATGTTAGCTGATTTTTCGCCCATTCCCGGAACTCCTGATGGGGAATACTGTCGGCGGTGGATAGATATGGATGAGCCATTGATGCACAACAAAACCGCCTTTCCAATCATTACGCTCGGCTTCGAAGAGTCAAATCGACTAAAAGACCTTCAGCGGAAGTTGAATCGGACGCTGAGCAGGGCGAATTGATTTCTCACTCCAAATTTTGTATATTTCATCAGTTATGAGTGGTCGAAAATTAACTGTACCGAGAAAAACTGTTCGTAAAGGGCAATACTGGATTTACATAGTTCAATGTAGAGATGGGACATATTATACGGGATATACAAATGATCTGGAGGGTCGCATTGCCCTGCATAATAGCGGCAATGGGGCGAAATACCTCAGAAAAAAACTACCCGTGACATTAGTCTATGCTAAGGAGTATCACTATTACAAAAATGTGTTGCGTGCCGAGAGACGAGTCAAAAAATTGACGCGGGCGCAGAAGTTAAATCTCATTAGAATTTATGCTGGAAATACCTGCGAAAGTAATGAATGAAGGGTGCCCCCGCAGTTTTGCCTCAGCAAAACTAAACGCAGGGGCATCCGAGTCCAGGTTTGGAGGAATGCTATGAAAGCATTCATCCAAACCTTCGGATGCCAGATGAATAAGCTGGATACAGCGCTGGTGAGTTGTGCGCTGAAAGAAGCGGGGTTCGTGCTAACAGAAAGCATCAAAGACGCAAATGCCGTCTTGATAAATACGTGTTCCGTTCGGCAACATGCAGAACAGCGAGTACTTTCCCACCTGGGACACATCAAGCACATTAAGAAGGCACGACCGGATTTGGTAGTTGGAGTGATCGGCTGTATGGCCCAACGGCTTGGTAGCGAGCTGCTCAAACACGAAGTTGTAGATATTGTTTGTGGGCCAATGCAGTTGCCACGGATATCACAACTGCTGGAGGCAAGCCTGAGAGAAAAAGGCCAAAACCTTGCAATCACAGAGAAAATCCGACAGCAGGATGAGGTACAGAATCAGGCATTGGAGCAGTTTGAATCTATTTACGGTATTGAGAGCAAAGACGTACCTGGCCAGGCGTTTGTGCGGGTGATGCGGGGATGCAATAACTTCTGTACTTATTGTGTTGTCCCTTATGTACGAGGGCCGGAAGTCTGCCGATCTCCAACGGCAATCATGGAACAAATCAAAAAACTGGCCAATACAGGGGTCAAACAAGTTACTTTGCTCGGACAAAGAGTAAACGGGTATAAGTACAAGGCTGGAGATAAAACATATTGTCTTGCTGATTTACTCGATATAGCAAGTCAAATCCGCGGAATCGAACGGATAAAATTCGTTACGAGCTATCCAGCGGAGCAGTTTTTCGACCAGATTTTGGACATCATGGCAGCCTCGCCCAAGGTGTGTAATTATCTGCACATGCCTTCCCAGAGCGGCTCTGACAAGATATTAAGTGCGATGAACCGGCATTACACAGCCAGGCAGTACCTGGCACTTCTTGACAGGGCAAGAGCTGCTGTGCCGGACATTGCCATTGCCGGTGATTTTATTGTGGGCTTTCCAGGTGAAACTGAGCAAGATTTTCAAGCAACGGTTGAGTTGGTGAAAAAGGCTAAGTACAAAAATTGTTTCATCTTCAAATACTCACCCCGGCCGGGCACAACAGCGGACAAAAAACTAACTGATACGGTGCCAGCAAACGTCAAGCAACAACGCAATATTGAACTATTGACTGTGCAGGAAAAAATAAGTGATAAACTAAGTCGTCGGTTTCTTGGGAAAAAAGTTTCAGTCCTTGTGGAAGGACTAAGCAAAAAACCATACATCAACACAGACAAGAATGGCAGCAAACCACAGTTGGTTGGCAGGACTGCAGAGGATTGGATTGTTGTATTCAATGGGCCGATGTCACTTGCCGGTGAATTTGCGCAGGTGGAGATTAAACGGACAAGTCCTTTGACGCTTTTTGGCGAACTAACGAATTAGCATTTTGGCACTTACATGGTGGAAATCAATCCGCCTTCCAAAGGTAAAGCACCTGAGGTGTGGTCAGCTCATACAGGGTTGTGCGGTCGAATTTGAAAAGACCCTTTGATTCAGCGGTCAAAAAGCGAGCCAGAGAAAACGCCTTTCGATACTCGACGACCCGAGCCTTTTCAATCTCAGCGAGCGATTTGACCAGCTCAATCGCATCATCCAGATAACCGATTTCATCTATTAGTCTCTCGGCTTTGGCTTGGCCAGCTACGAGGATACTACCATCAGCCAACTCCCTGACCCGGTCGGGGGTGAGTGACTCTTTTCGTCCCTCAGTGACAATCTCAACAAAACGTTCGTACGCCGGGGTCAGGATTCTATCTCGAAGGTACTGGAGTTGCTCCTCGGTGGGTTCTTGGAAGGAGCTCGGCCAATCTTTTTTCTCGCCTTCGGTAAGAATAACCGGCAAGATACCAAGTTTGTCTTTAAGCAGTCCCTCGAGAACAAAGTGGCCCATCATTACACCGATAGAACCAGTGTATGTAGTGGGTTCGGCGATAATTTGGTCGCAAGCCACAGAGGTATAGTAGCCACCTGAAGCAGCGATGCCTTGCATAAAGGCAACAACAGGTTTGCCCTCTTCTTCGCGATACTTTCGAATCTCGTTGTATATCTGGTCACTGCCTGATATTGTGCCGCCTGGGGAGCTGACACGAAGGATAACACCTTTGACATGTTTATCTTCGCGGGCAACCTTTATCTGCTTGTAGACATCCTCTGCCTGCTCACTTTGAATAATGCCCTCAATCGGTATAACGACGATTTTATTTGCGCGGGGACCGTCTCTTATGACTTCTTCATTGATGTCTCGTTGTTGAGCGGTTGCAAATAACGCCACTACACCAATCAATATCATAAATAGTGCGAGATTTGCCAGTATCGATAGCGCAAGGACGATGCCATAGAATATTTTCCAGCCAGTTCCCTTGCCATAGGGCCCAGCTATCGGCTGCACCGGACCTGGCTCTACCGCTTGCGACATGTTTTCATTCTGCTCAAAATCCATAACAGATCCTTTCAAAAGTAAACACCAGCATTGTAGGCCATGCCAAGACAACTGTCAATCTGGAACCGTTGTTATCAGCGGCTATAGTGTGGGCTGAGTTTGAGGGCAAATTTGTGGCTAATCCTGTTTCAGCCACCTGATGACTTCTCGCAGCCCTGGGCGTTTGCCGTACATTAAGATGCCCGTTCGAAAGACCTTCGCTGCCAACCACATCACGACCGGCACAAACACGGCCAGCATAATGATTGAAGCAAAGACCTCGAGCAATGATATATCTTGACTTACAGCTAGCCGCAGGGTCATCACTATCGGCGTCAACGGCGGCAAGAACGACAGAACCCTGGCCAATGGCCCATCTGGATGCTGAGCAAGATTGAACCAGGCTATCATCGGCAAAATGAAGATGAAGCTGATAGGCATCATAAGGCTTTGGGCCTCTTTAATTGTGTTGCAAATCGAGCCAACTCCCGCCAGGATAGAGCTGAACAGGAGAAAGCCTAGTATGAAATAAATAACGAAATACGGAAGTATTCCCGTTGGAAGCTCTAAAGTAACGTTCCACCAATGAGCGGCTCCGTAATAAGCGGTACCAATAGCCGCTGCAGACCACAAGCTCATCACGGTTAAACTGATGCCGGCCAAGCCCAGAATCTTACCGGCCATTAACTCAAATGGACTTACCGCCGACAGCAGTACCTCAATCACCCGTGAATTCTTCTCCTCAATAACACTGGTAAGCATGTGCTGACCCATGCCAAAGATGCCCATGAACATCATAAACATGAAGAAAAAAGACATCATAGTCTTGGCGATTTGCTCACCCTTCTTTATCCTTTTTTGCTCCGAAGCCGAGCCGATGTCTATTATCTCGTTCGACACTTGGCGGCGAAGTTCGCTAATTTGGTCAAGCAACTCCTGTGACACATCCTTCAACTTGCAGCGTCGATTGAAAATGGCGATATTGAGCAGATTCTCAACGTTTGAAATTAGGTCAAGGTCAGATATTTTCGTGCTGCGGGTAAAGGATTGGATTTTACCGGTTCCTTCAACGCTATCTTTGTCCAAAACAAAATACGCATTTAGTTGACCATCGCGCACCTTTTGTTTAACCAGCTCATCTGAGCCTGTATCGGTGAGAATCTCCTGTAGCAGGATTTGCCGCTGGGGATTTGACTTGTTGTATTGCTCAAATGAGTCTTTAATTTCATCTGTTAGCTGATTCGTCAGGTCAGCAACAACAACTTTCCTGGGCGGGCGCGGGCCGGTTACACTACGTTGTGTTCGACCACTGATAAATATAACTATACCTATGATGGCCGGCGTCATCAATATGCTCAGAATAAACGTCTTCGTCTTGACAACGTCAAGATATTCACGCTGGGCAATCTTAAGAATCTTCCGCATTGTCTTTTCCCCTTCGGACTTGCTCAGGGCGGGCAACCAAACGAACAAAGATTTCATGCAGCGAGGGCATTTTCACCTCGAAGGCCTTTACCTTTACCCGACCTACTAATGCTTTGAGCAAATCCTGTGGATCGGCATTGGCCGAGAGGCCGATCTCAATACGCCGGCCTTTAGACTCTGTCCCCTTTACAATGGGCAGTGTCTTGATGAAGCTTGTGTCACCCTCAAGCTCGACAGAGACAGCACCGGATTTGTAACGGGAGCGAATCTCGTCTAGTCTGCCGTCCAAAACCACCTTCCCCTTGTTTATAAGAAGAATGAAATCGCAAAGTCGCTCCGCCTCGTGCATCACGTGCGTTGAGAAAACGATAGTCTTACCCTCATTGCGCATCTGATGGATGATGTCCTTGAGCAGGTCCTGGTTTACTGGGTCCAGGCCAGAGAATGGCTCGTCAAGGATCATCAGGTCAGGGTCGTTTATCACTGTAACTGCAAATTGCAGCTTTTGATGCATTCCTCTTGAAAGATCTTCCACCTTTTTATTTGCCCAGTTAGCCAGATCAATCCGCTGAAGCCAATGTGGTACACGCCGACTAAGCTCATTAGCTTTCAGCCCTTTGATTGCACCAAAATAGGCCAGCACTTTACTGACTTTCATTTTTCGATAAAGGCCACGCTCTTCGGGCATATAGCCGATGCGCGTCTTGACACAACCAGCCGATCCATTCCCAAATATCCTGATGCTTCCGCTATCTGGATGAATGATGTTCATAATCATGCGAATGGTAGTGGTCTTGCCAGCACCATTGGGCCCAAGAAATCCATAGATGCTGCCGGTTGGAACTCGCACGCTTAATCCGTCTACGGCTCGTACCTCACCGAAGGATTTACAAACCTGCTCAAGCGATATAGCATCCACGTTCCCTAATCCTTAAGACGTTCACAATTTCTATTGGCTTATCATATTAGCGGTTGCAGCAATGTCAACATTGCCTTGCCACGGTTAATCATCTCAAGCTGGGACACTTACAGACACAGAGGCAAGCCAGGGGAACTATTCTTTGATCAAGGCCTCCAGTTGCTCAAGGGCACTTTACACACAAATGCGCGCCGATGACTCAGCAATGGACTAAGGCTTGACAGAGGCCCTATTGTCTTTACAATCATGGAATATTATGGATGTGATGCGCAAAAAGAAAAAGAAAAAAAACAACATCTTCGTAGACTGGCTGATCTATTTCACCGCGCGAACAATTGTTGTGTTTCTCTCTTTGTTTGATGTCAACACTAATTTAAGAATCGCCTGTTTTCTGGGCAGGGTTCTATGGAAATACTACAACCGAGGTCGTGAACGTGCCTTGGAGAACCTTAGGAAGAGCTTTCCGGAAAAAGAAGAACAATGGCTTTGGCAGACAGGCCAACGAAGCTTTGAACAAATCACTATGCTGGCCATCGACGTTCTATTCACGCCCAGACTCGTGAAGAAATGCAACTGGCGAGATTACTCAAGATACAAAAACGTCGAACAAGCCAAATGGCTAATGCAAGAGCGCAAGGGATTACTTATGGTCACAGGTCACTATAGCAACTTTGAAATTAGTGGGTATCTGTTGGGGTTATTCGGCTTTGACATCTACAGTATTGCCCGGCCATTGGATAACAGGTTTGTCAACAACCACGTCATGGAGGTACGGCAACGAGCTGGGCAGAAAATTGTTGACAAAAAAGGTGCTACTGAACTCATGCCGAAAATCAGCTCTAGCGGCGCAACGCTTTGTTTCATCGCCGACCAAGATGCTGGCAGAAAGGCAGTTTTCGTTGATTTCTTCGGCCGAAAAGCCAGCACATACAAAAGCATTGCCCTACTCGCTATTACCAACAACGTTCCGATAGCTGTCGGCTATAGTAGGAGAATTGGCAATAAATTTTTCTTTGAAATTGGGATTAATCGTATCATCTTTCCGGAAGAATGGGCTAATAAGGATGACCCACTTGAATGGATTACGCTTGAATACACAAAAGCGATCGAGAAGTTCATTCGTGAGGACCCGAGTCAGTACTGGTGGGTGCACCGTAGATGGAAGACCCGGCCGAAAGAAAAAAACAAAACTTTCGCAGCAAGCTCCATAGCCTCACATATAACGTCTAGCTCTGCAAAGATTAAACAACCTACATACTCAGTAGAGAGGCCCTTGACTACGTACGGCATATAAACAACCGGCAAAGATATTGCCTGATCTGTGGTGAGCAATCTTTCCTGAGTTGGTAATCTGGACGTAGAAATATTCGCCGATAAGCAGAGAACTATCAACTCTTCTAATTTTAGCATTCAGCCATTATAGTGATCAACGTTCCATAATAGAGAGACTTCTTTCGGGTCAAATCAACAACATAGGCCTCAACAGCTAAACTTCCCTCAAATCCACACTTTTCAGTCAAAATCCTTAGAAAAGGGGATGGAGATGTCTTAAGCTTGCAGGGTATTGACTTAGTAATAAAAGATATGTTATAATTAAGCAGAATTTGACCGCTATCGCCTCCTATGTGTTGAGCCGTGGCCAGCCACCTGAATCATCGATGGGGAAGGAGATAAAGATGCTTGGGTACATCAGATATTCGCTCGTAGTTTTGTTATTTATAGTGTATTTGGCCTGTCCCGCCAGAGCCGATTGCCCGTTAGGCGACCTGGATGGAGACTGTAAAATCAATTCAAGCGACCTGTATATCTTAGCTGAGCAATGGCTGGCACCGCCTGAAAGCCATGCCGACCTAAATCGAGATGACCAAGTCGATATGATGGATCTAGCCCTTCTGGCAGTGAACTGGCACAAAAAAGGCGCTGCTCTTGTGATTAATGAAGTTATGGCCGCCAATACCAATACTCACCAAGACGCACAGGGGGAATATGATGATTGGATCGAGATTTATAACGCTGGGGACTACGCTGTGGACATCGGTGGCCTGTACTTGACAGATAATCTTTCCATGCCTATGAAATGGCAGATTCCCAACGATGATCCTGCACTAACCACTATAGGGCCAGGTGAGTATTTATTGATATGGGCCGACAACGATATCAGCGATTCCGGTTTGCATGCAAGCTTTAGACTCGATGCCAGCGGCGACGAGGTTGCCCTTTTCGATACGGATGGCAGCACTCTCATCGATAGTATCACATTCGGCACACAAACTGCTGACATATCTTATGGGCACTACCCGGACGGCAGCGGTAATCTTCGCTTTATGGCCTCCCCTACTCCAAATGGGCCAAATATGGATATTTATCTTGGACAGCTTGCTGAGCCGAGATTCAGCCACGACCGTGGTTTTTATAACAGTCCGATTTCGGTTAGGCTATCCACCGAGAGCGAAGACGCTACTATATACTATACTCTCGACGGCAGTGAGCCAGGTATAACGGACCGATTTCCTTCAGGCATAGAATATACTGATCCTATTGTCGTTAACAAGACTACATGCATTCGGGCCAGGACGGTTAAGTCCGGGTGGATGTCCTCAGAAACAGCAACCTGCAGCTACATTTTTTTAGACAACGTAATACACCAACATCGATATCCAACAGGTTTTCCCACATCCTGGGGACAGACCCGTGTTGACTACGAAATGGATCCGGATGTTGTCAACAACCCAGCCTATGCACTAACTATCAAGGAGGACCTCAAAACTATTCCTTCTGTGAGCATTGTGATAGATAACAACGATTTCTTTGGAGCCGAGAGGGGTATTTATGCAAACACCCAAGCCAGTGGAATTGCCTGGGAAAGACCAGCTTCTATAGAATGGATCGATCCAGTAAAAGGGGACGATTTCCAGGTAAATGCAGGTCTGCGTGTCCACGGCAGCCAATATGGGAGGACGAGTGGTGTAGCAAAGCATTCACTGCGAATGCTTTTTAAGAATGAATATGGTTCTCCCGAACTGGAATTTCCGCTGTTTGAGGACACCGATGTTGACCGTTTCGACTCGCTTGTGCTTCGAGGCATCTGGAATTACTCCTGGTTTGGGGATAGTACAGCATGCGGTGGTTTGGGGACCGACCATGCAGACTACCTGCGGGACCAGTTCGCACGTGATACGGTACTGGATATGGATGGGCTGTCTCCCCACAGCAGGGCCGTTCATGTCTATATTAACGGTCTCTACTGGGGTCTTTATATTCTTACCGAAAGGCCTGACGATGGGTTCGCTTCGATACACATTGGTGGAGAGAAGGAAGACTACGATGTCCTGAAAGCTCCAAATTCTGGTTCTTCTATGGACATAATAGCAGGTGATAGAAGCGAATGGAACACACTTTTCAGCATGGCAGAGCAAAACTTGAGCAGCACCGCGACGTATGAATCAATACAGCAATATCTGGATATTCCTGCGATGATCGATTACTTATTGATGGTCTACTATGTTGGCAGCCGCGATGCGCCCGTTCTTTTATGTAATGACTATTTGCCACGCAATTTCTATGCCTTGCGAAGACGAGAGCCGGCAGGCCCCTTTGTGTTCATGCCCTGGGATGTGGAATGGATACTCGAATCACCAGACGTCAATCGTCTTAATGTTGTCGGGGTGCAAAATCCATACTACTTGCTTAATAGGCTTCGGTCCAATGAGGAATTCCGAATTTTACTGGCGGATCACATTTACCGACACTTCTTCAATGGCGGAGCTTTGACATCGGCTCGTTCGATCGAACGTTATATGACCCGTGCGAATGAAATTGATCGCGCTATTGTAGGAGAGTCGGCACGATGGGGGGATAGCAGAAGGTCTTATCCCTATACTCGTGATGTTGAGTGGGTTGCTGAGATTGACCGATTGGTGAATCAGTATTTTTCTGTTCGCACGGACATTGTATTGCAGCAATTCATACAAGCGGGCTTCTATCCCAACGTCGATGCACCCACATTCAGTCAGCACGGCGGATTGGTCAGCAGCGGATTCACTCTCCAGATGTGGGCACCCAGCGGCACCATTTATTATACCCTGGATAGTTCGGACCCAA
>Ga0307431_1000092_pt1 | contig 72608 bp, 72 predicted proteins | sample SalMarWE160170MG_FD_202155 | JGI IMG/M metagenome (GOLD analysis project Ga0307431, IMG submission 202155) | Salt marsh sediment microbial communities from the Plum Island Ecosystem LTER, Massachusetts, United States - WE1603-170 | ecosystem: Environmental > Aquatic > Marine > Intertidal zone >...
TGATTTAAAATGACGATGTAGATACAGCACGAAAAAAGTAATGTTATGTAAATTATTGTTTTTAAAGAAAATCCTTTTTTAAAGTGTCAAACTTGAGTTCTATTTTAACTTCATGGTGAAATTTTAATCTGAGAACAATTAAAGTAATTAATGATGAGATTATTGCACTTATAACGCCAGACGAAATAATAATTTTTAATAATTCCATTTTTATTTACCCACATAACGGACGACGCATCACCAACAGCGAATGTGACTTCGTTGCCCTTTCAACATTTCAAAAACTCTGTGAAAACTCCAAAATCAACAACCAGAAAACAGCTTTCGCTGTTGGGTGTATGCGATGGTTAGCACAAAATACTTACGCCAATAAAAAAATATTTTCACCTATGTTCTTCAATGATTTTGTCGATTACCCATTCAAGCCGGGTATCCTTGCCAACCAAATAATCATCAATGCTTCTACATATTGTAATATCTGGAAATAAAGCAACCTCGTTGTTTTTTAATGTATCAGGTCTGATATAAAAGCCCATAGAAATAGACACCAACTTTTTACTATTAGGTAATTTAAGCATCGACATGCCTGACGGGGATGTTGGTTTGGCTGGTGTTGGAGTGCCTATTATTGTTCCCAGATTATTATCACTAAAAATTGTAGCGAAATGTGTCGCCGCGCTAAATGAATTTGAATTCATAAGAAGATATAACTTACTACTAAACTTGTTCTTTGGAGGGCTTATGTACATAGGGGATTTTTTGTCTTCAATTTCTGCAAAATAATCGTCCAACTGCCTTTCATCGGTCATCACGCTATCCCTATTTATTAATCCGCAAACAGGCATTTCTCGCTTGTATTTCTTTCGATAATTTTCCGACAGTTGTTTATATTCATTAGCGAATTGAACTTTGTAGAAATCTGATATTTTTTCATAAGTTGAAAAACCTTTAATTTTTTCTGGAGAGTCTATATAGTAGAGAAATTGCTTTCCTAATCAAGCATCTCCACCTACGTTACCTCGAATGTCTATTATTAAATATTCTACTTTATTGTTAATTAGATCAGTAAACATACGTTTCAAAAAATCATCAAATCTCTCAATTCCTTTTTTACGACAGTAATGATTTATATAAAGCCTTACAAAAGGTCGAATATACCATTTGGCATAACTTTTCAATCCATCTATCATCGCAGTTTTATCTAGGAAAGAGCCAAATCTGAAATACGCAAAATTGTGCTGGGGAATTACCTGATAATAAAAAGGCTTCTTTAGAAATTTTATAAATTCATTTTTTCGGGAAGGTAATTTATAGTATTTAATATCTTTTTTTTTCTTTTTCATTATTGACAAATTCTTTTCAGCTGTTTTAGCATTATATACTGTGAGCTTTAAACTATCTATATTATCGCTAACACCTGTATATTTAAGATATTCAGGGAGCATAAGATAATTAGCGGTCAACCAGTTTTGGGAGAATTCATTATCAGCAGGTTGATATTCTCTTAATTGTTTTGCGACCTCTTCAATAGGCCTATCGTTAACTGCAATAACTTTAGCACCGATAATTGTAGAATCTAATGCTCTGTCTATATTAGATATATAATATCCTTCACCATTCCAGTCTATACGAACTGGATATATTTTTTTTGAATAATTAAACGGAGAATCCAATAAATAAGTGTGCCCATCTTTGAAGTTAGCTAGAAACTTGCTGAGCAGTAAATGAAATTCTATATCTTCTGTTTGATTTCCCAAACGTTCTATAATTTGATTCTTTTCAATTTCAAATTCTTGCTCAGAAATATGCTCGAAAATATTTGGGTGAGCTTCTTTTAGCATTTCTATTAGAAATAAAAAGTCCTGATGATACTCGGTTAAAGATTTATAATCGTTATTTTTTTGGATTGGATGAGAATAATTTTTTGCAAGAGTCGTAAAGATAAAACTTTGAGAACAACTAATAAAAAGGGATAAAACAGACAATAATAATAAGATTAGCAAACTCTTAAAATCTTTTTCCATAAATTTCTCCATTAATTTAAGTCAACAAATTTTATGTGCTAACGCCAAAAATAAGGTGCTGGAACATACGGCGCACAGTACGCAAATATTTAAAGAAATGTTTTGCGAGCACTAAAAAATAAAATTCGCACATCGCTGTTCCAGTCAGCTTAATTTTTATTGTTAGCCGTTTACTGTTTTTGACAATTTAAAGATTAGTATTTTAAATTTATTCCAACCAAGATAGAATGCCCAAAACCTGCTAGAGATTTTCCATCTTCATATATTTCAAATTTTGCGTTTAATAAATTTTCGATTCTGATAAATGCTAAAATTTGATCTGTAAACCGTTTATCCATACTTAAATTGAGAAGCGTATAGTTTTGTAAAACATCTTTATTTCCTTCTTTTGTTTTATAATAACGATCTACTGCTTTTTCTAGTGATAGAAAAGTGTAAAAGCCGACCTTTGGAAAATATTTATAAAGTCTAACTGTCGTCAAATGTTGCGGTGAATAGGCGATGGGGAAATCATCTTCATCTTTGGTGTTCGCATAAGTGTGGCAAATAACGAATCTCATATTCCCAATTATTGCTCGTATTTCAGATTCAATGCCCTGTGCAAGCGCTTTTTGGATATTTTCCCGACGAAGAACGGTTTTCCCATTATGTTTTTCCCCAGGATTTGTTGCCATTATCATGTCTTTAAATTCATTTCTAAAACCTGAGATTCTTGCAATTAAATTGTCAGTAAAAAAATGTTCCGCACTAATATTATAATTCATAGAATATTCTGGCTTTAAATGAATATTTCCATCTCTATAATAAGTTTTATGATCAAATTTATCTTCATATAAATCCTGTAATGAAGGAGCGCGAAAGCCCTTACCGATTGAAGCGCGAATGTCTGTTTTAGAAGATAGACGATAAAGCCCACCAACCTTTGGCGTCCAAACTGTTCCGACTTTGGGATGATAATCAGCACGTAATGCAAGAACTGGAATTATTTTTGAGTTCAACAATAATTCATCTTTAATAAAGCCACTTAAAATTGTTGTAATCTTCTCTGGTGTAGCTGCTCTGCTAAATTCTTCATTACGAATTTCCAAACCAGTGGTGATTGAATGTAGATTTCCTATTTTTCCATCAAGTACAGATTCTCCCATAATTGTTCGATTGTTATCATCACGATATTCACCTTTGAAATGAGAATAATATAAACTTGTTTTAAAGGAAGTTTTTTTTCCTATTTTGTATCGCCAATGTGTAGATAAATCGGTCCAATAATCTGTTACTTTTGGTATTGTGCTTTCTCGCAAATATTTATTACGATATACGCGAGAATTAAAACTGAACGCGCTTCTATTCGATAATGTATAGGTTAACTTTCCCAAAAAGTTTAATTGGTCATAATCGAATTGAATGTCACTGGCATCAGGGACTCCATCACTGTGAATTTGGTTAATATTAACATAGTAACTGAACTTTTTCAGAGAATTTCCATGATATAAATTGAGGTTTCTTGTATTGTATTTGCCATAAGAGAAATTTGCTCCATAAGAAGCAGATTGGGGAATTGGTTTTGTGATAATATTGATGATACCACCAAAGGCTTCGCTCCCATAAAGCGCTGATACGGGTCCCTTTACAACTTCAACTCGATCAATCATTTCGACTGGAATGAGATTTAAATTAACTCCTGTATGAATATGTTCGCTCTTTGCCCTTTCTCCATCAATAAGAATCATACTGTATTGAGAGGGTAATCCATTAATCATTGAAGTAAATCGACGAGCTGCCCCATTTGGCGCACCCCCTGAAATTGTAACTCCTGGTACCCATCTAATAATATCAGTTAAAGTTTGAACACCTGTTCCTTTAATCTCTTTTCGATTAATTAAATAGGTCTCCAGAGGAACATCTTTCAATGTATGGATACTTCTGGTAGCTGTCACAACAATAGCATTTGTTTCAATAATTGTCGGTTTAAGTCCAATTTTAAGATACTGTGTTTTCTTTTGTTTAATAGATATATTATTGAGAGTTAATGCTTTATATCCAATATGACTAACCTGAATATCGTAACTTCCAGGTTTTAAATCTTTAATACGGAAATAACCATTTTCATTTGTTATAGTACCAAGATTCGTCTTTTTTATTACAATATTAACATGAGACAATTTTTCACCAGTTGTTTGATCATAAACAAATCCTTGAATAGAATTGATATTACTTTTAGCAAATAAGAACATAGTATTACTTAATAAAAAAATACATAGCAGCAATCGAAGCTTGTTGTACATATAGAATTCTCCTTTAATGAATTTATTTAAAATGCATCTATACGGCTAACGCCGCAAATGAGCTGCTGCGCCTTAAACGGTACTGATTTTCAATTTTGTAAAGCCTAACGAAAAATCACAAAACGTGAATTGTCGCACTGAGTTTAGCAGTCAGCTCGATTTGCATGGTTAGGTAACTTTCATGGCATTGTCATCCAATCACTTTTCTCAAGAACTATTCCAGAGTTCGAATCTAATATCAAACACTCTCCACTGAATTCGGTAAGATAATTTGTGATACACCAAACGTATTTATTTATGGTACCACCGAACCAATAGAAACTTGCTTGCCAGGGCTTGATACCATCTTCAAGGCCAGATTGCTTAGCAAGATTAACTGCCATAGATGAGTCGATCCCAAAAATGCAACAACTTGGATTCGAAAGACATTCTGGAATTCCATAAGGTGATCTTTCTGCGATTATATTACCGACAGAATCAACTGCAAATTCAATCAATTCATCAATCCATGGTTTCTCTGGAATTTTAAATGTATAGACCATCAAATAATTTGGATATCGCAAGTAATTTGAACAGCTTGAAGGATGACTTATACAAAAACTATCAGGAGGATAATATCTCGAACGTACAGAATCAAATATGATGTAATCAGCAAAATAAGTTGGGCCAACTTTTGAGATAATAAAAGAATCTGATTTAGCAATAATGAAATCTGGAATTCCGGTTTCTTGCACAACAGGGCCCTCATCCCATCTGTTCGGTTCTGTTGGCTTAGAACAAGTTAGAAACATAATAACGATTAAAAGAAAAGACCCTATCATTTTGAGGTTGTTCATAGTTTTTCTCTCCTATGAAAGTTGCCTAACGGCACGGGAGTTGAGCCGCATCCTGTACGCAGCAAGGAGAGAAAGGATTTCTCTCAGATGCGAGTACAGGACGTAGCCGCCGTAGGCGGGGTCGGCTCGAACGACATTGATAGGCCGCCGCAGGCGGACTTTCATGGAGTGAGCCAACAACTCCCGTGCCGATAAGCCGACCGCAGGCGGTCGGCTTATCATTGTCAATAGATGGAAAAATTTCCATCATATCACCTTATAGCAGATAAAATATTCCACATATTGACTCGATATTTACTAAAATACGGAAATATTTAACTTGAATTTCCATATTTTTAATATATATTTATATAGTATGTAAGTCAAGGAAATTTTATGGAAATGAAAAGAAAATTCAGACCTGACACAAAATTAAAACTTATGGACCAGGTTCGTCAGGTACTTCGCTATCATCACTATGCATTTCGTACGGAAAAAACCTACTGTGATTGGATTATCTCGAAGAGATCTCTACGAGATACGATATATTAGGTTTCACGGTTCAAAAAAGCATCCCGTTAATATGGGTAAATCTGAGATTGAAGCGTTCCTTACTTATTTAGCTGTCAGGGGAAACGTCTCCGCATCTACTCAGCGGCAAGCGCTTAATGCCATTATTTTTCTTTACCGTGATGTTCTTGACATTCCTATTGAGGGAGATATTGAACCGGTAAAAGCAAAGCGACATCGCCCACTGCCGGTTGTCATGACACAAGGTGAGGTAAAACGCGTCTTAGATCAAATTCTTGGTACTCATGCTTTGATGGCAAAAATATTATATGGCAGTGGGTTGCGACTAATGGAATGTGTCCGTTTGTGAGTTAAAGACCTGGATTTTGAAAGGAGAAAAATTTATGTCCGTTCTGGGAAGGGTGGTAAAGACCGCATAACATTATTTCCATCTTATATCTATGAAGATATGAATATCCATCTATCCAGGTTGAAGTCTTTGCATAAAGAAGACTTATTAAAAGGTTATGGTGAAGTTTATCTTCCAGGCGCGTTAAGCAGAAAATATCCTAATGCTGCAAAAGAGTTTTCATGGCAATATGTATTTCCAGCCAAAAAACTTAGCAAGGACCCGAGGACTGGAATTGTAAGACGTCATCATGTTCTGGAATCTGGTTTGCAAAAAGCGGTGAAAAGGGCTGTGGAGCGTGCAGGCATTATGAAACGAATTGGATGTCACACTTTTCGTCACAGCTTCGCAACCCATCTGCTTGAAAATGGCGTCAATATTCGCGTTATTCAAGAACTTATGGGGCATGCAAATGTAAAAACCACTGAAATATATACTCACGTTATGGAGAAGAATCTTGATGCTGTTCTTAGTCCTCTGGATGTACTGATTAAAATTAAAATGTAACGCCAATCCGGTAGCTGCCGGATTCGGCTTGAAAATCCGGCTACCGACGGCATGCAAACTAGACAGTTTGCATCTACGTAGTGGAAATACAATTCATATTTCATATAATATCTACCAGTATATCAGTCATTACTGAGACTTAAATTTGACTGGATGATATTGTGCATTTGTACACAGTTTGTAAAAAAAGCTATTCTTGCATAAATGGTAAATATAGGATTAACTTTACAGGCAATTATGAGTACTGATATGAATATAAATATAGCGTATTCCCCTGATTCACTGAAAAAACTTTCAAGAGGCGAAATAGACTATAGAATAAGAGAAGCGAAGGAAAAACTCTCCGATTCTCTTTTAATTCTTGGGCATCACTATCAGCGTGATGAGGTTTTTAAATATGCTGATGCGACCGGGGACTCATTCGCTTTAGCAAAAGCCGCTGCTAAAGCTTCAGCTAAGTTCATTGTTTTTTGCGGTGTTCATTTTATGGCTGAAACGGCGGATATTATAACATCGCCTTATCAGAAAGTTTTTCTACCGAATATTGAAGCAGGCTGCTCGTTGGCTGATATGGCTGATATTCTCGAAGTTGAGGAAGCATGGCATGAGATTAGCGCCAATACTGATGATAAGAATATACCCATAACGTACATTAACTCTAATGTAGAATTGAAGGCTTTTTGTGGAGGGAATGGCGGTATTGTTTGTACATCTTCAAATGCTCGCAGCGCTCTGGAATGGGCATGGAGAAATGGAGATAGAGTTTTATTTTTCCCTGACCAGCATTTAGGAAGAAATACTGCTTATAAAATGGGTATTCCATTAGAGCAGATGGTGATGTGGGACCCTGAGCAAACGTATGGTGGAAATTCCATGGAGAAGATTTCCATGTCGAAAATTGTTCTCTGGAAAGGATACTGTGATGTTCACCAGCACTTTAGTAAAGAGTATGTTGATTATTTAAGAGGAAAATACCCGGATATTAACATTATTGCACACCCGGAATGTAACTTTGATGTTGCGCAAAGCGCTGATTATATGGGGAGTACGGAGTATATCATTAAAAAAGTTAGGGAGAGTGTCAGGGGGACAAAATGGGGTGTTGGTACGGAAAAGCATCTTGTAAATCGCCTGCAAAAACAGTATCCTGAGAAAGAGATATTTTTTCTTCAGGAATATGGACCTGAATGTGAAACAATGTCTAGTATAACACAATCTCATTTGCTTTTCCAATTGGAAAACCTTGTCGAGGGTAATCTGATCAATCAGGTTTTAGTTGAAGATGATATTAAAGAAGATGCTTTAATTGCAATAAACAGGATGTTAGATTTGTAATGATGTTATCAGAGGATCCGATAATGAAAACAGATGTTCTTGTCATAGGAGCAGGGTTAGCCGGATGTTCGGCAGCACTGGCAGCATCAAAGAGCGGGCTTAATGTTACTGTTTTAACGAGGGAAAATGAATTTACAGAATCAGCTTCTTACTATGCTCAAGGGGGAATTATTTACAAGGCGATTGATGATACCTTTGAACTATTGCTTGATGATTTCCAACAGAGTGGTGCAAACATTGTTAATGAGAAGGCTGTAAAACAGATTTATAGAGATGGTCCTGGGTTAATTGAAGAAATTCTTATAAATGATTTGAATATACCTTTTAATAGAAATGATAAGGGAGAATTCGACTTAACACGTGAAGCTGCACATTCAAAACCGAGAATTATTCATGTTAATGATAATACAGGTAAATCGATTCAGGAAATATTTTATAAAAAATTGAAAACGCTTTCTAATGTTAAAATTCTCACTGATGCAACTTGCGTTGATTTGATTACTTTATCTCACCACTCTCTAAATCCTCTGCATATTTATGAGCCAAGCACCTGTGTTGGAGCGTATGTATTTTTCCAAAAGGAAGATAGGGTTTATCCGATTCTTGCGAAGCAGACAATATTGGCAACGGGGGGATTGGGAAGAATATATCTTCATACTTCAAATCCTATAACATCGAGAGGCGGAGGCTACGCAATGGCATACCGTGCAGGTGCCCGGATAATGAATATGGAATATGTTCAATTCCACCCGACAACTCTTTTCTCCACTAATGATGATCGGTTTTTAATAACGGAATCTATGCGAGGAGAAGGGGCGATACTTCGTAATAAATATGGTGAAGATTTTATGAAGTGCTATCATAAGATGGGTTCCCTTGCTCCACGTGATGTTGTATCACGAAGCATAATTCAAGAGATGAATGATACAGGCGCTCAATATGTTTATTTGGATATTACGCATCGGAATTCGGACTGGATCAAAAAGCGATTCCCAACAATTTATAAGAAATGCCTTGATATGAAAGTGGATATTACCAGCGAGGGAATACCCGTTGTGCCCGCAGCTCACTTTGAGTGCGGTGGTATTGCGACAGATGATTTAGCGAATACAAACATCAGGCGATTAAAAGCAGTGGGAGAAGTAGCCTGTACGGGATTACATGGTGCTAATAGACTTGCCAGCAGTTCTTTATTGGAGGGTCTGGTTTTTGGAACAATAGTGGGGAGGGATTGCTTCGAGATGATAAAAAAGGGTAAATTCATTATACCGAGGGTTGCAGAGTGGAAACCTGAAATGGAACCAGTGGACTCTGATTTACTTTATCAAGACTGGCTGACTATTAAGCATACTATGTGGAATTATGTCGGCATCGTTCGAAATAGGAAAAAACTCGATCGTGCTTTTGGAATACTCTGGCGGTTAAAGCAGGAGATTGAGTTGTTCTATGCTCATAGTAAATTAAATGATGATTTGATAGGTCTAAGGAATGCTGCTGCGACCTCGTTGCTTGTGCTTCATGCAGCGAGATTAAATAAAGTTAGTCGGGGTTGCCATTACCGGGCAGATTGATTAAAATTGAATATTCCTGAAAGTTCAGGTCAGTTTTTTTGATCTTTCTTACAAATTCCGGGACGTTTAAGAGAGATGGTGCAGAGGAGCAAGGGAGCAGGGATAAAAAAGAGAAAAGGAGTTGAGGAAAAGGGATTTGAAATCATTTGAGAAGAAGGAGTTTATCCAGAGTCACCGTGAATTAGAAGTGTATCGAATGTCCTTTAATGCTTCAATGAATATAGTTAAGTAAAAATTAAATTGAAACGGAGGTTATGTGAACGAATTACTTTATGCTGCAGGTGGCGCACAGCAATCTGGTGCAAATCCAATTATGGCTCTTTTGCCATTTATTCTCATTATTGTGGTTATGTACCTTCTAATGATCCGCCCTCAGGCAAAGAAGCAGAAGGAGAAACAAAAAATGCTTCAAAATTTACAAACGGGAGATGAAATACTTACAATAGGTGGTATTATAGGAAAGATTGAGGGTGTCAAAGAGAAAGAAAATACTATTATCGTCCGTATTTCAAAGGATGTTAAGATCAATTTATCAAGAGCTGCAGTTGCTGAAAAAATTGTAAAAAAGTAGAACACAAATTTGAAATTTAAAATGTCGGATTAAAATGTCTATTTTAAAAATCTATCTTTATGGAAGCCCAATTCTGAGCAAAAAGGTTGAGAAAATAGAAGATTTACCTAAGAATTTCGTTAATTACATGGATGATATGTTTGAGACTATGTTAGTTGAGGATGGTATTGGTCTTTCTGCAAATCAGGTTGGAAAAGATATGCGATTCTTTATTACGAATCTTTCCAGTCACGATAAAAATCTTGGTAAAGGAATTTTTATTAATCCTATTATTATTGATTCAGATGGTGAAACTACATTGGAAGAAGGTTGCCTCAGTATTCCTGATATACGTCAGCAAGTCACACGGCCGGAGAGGATTACACTTCAGTGGGAGAATTTAGAGCGTAAGATTTTTAAAGAAGAGTTTACTGGTTTGATGGCAAGAGTTATACAGCATGAATTGGACCATCTGAATGGGGTATATTTTGTCGATAGGATTACTCCGTTCAGGCAATCTTTTATTTCTTCGAAGTTGAAAAGAATTGAAGTTTCCGCATTAAAAGACAGCGAAGATAAATAGAATAGTTAACATTTCTATCTCAAAGAGGTCCTTCGAATGAAAATTATTTTCATGGGCACTCCAAGATTTGCTTTGCCAAGTCTGGAGGCTTTAGCCTCTTCTCATCATGTTATAAAAGCCGTTGTAAGTGGAGAAGATTTAAAAAGTGGTAGAGGCTTAAGAATACAGGAGCCACCGGTAAAGACTCTTGCCAGAAGCCTGAGATTACCTGTAATCCAACCGGTGTCTTTAAAATCACCTGAATTTATAGAAGAGATCAAGACTATTTCACCCGATATTTTTGTAGTAGTGGCGTTTAAAATTTTGCCTAAAGTTATTTTAGAAATTCCTGAGAAAGGAGCTATTAATATCCATGCTTCAATTTTACCAAAGTATCGAGGTGCAGCTCCAATTAATTGGGCTATTATTAATGGCGAAAAAGAGGCCGGTATATCAATATTTCAGATAAAGCCTAAGGTGGATACCGGTGATATCTTATTACAGCGCTATGTACAAATTCAACCGGAAGATACCGCTGGTAGTCTATCGGAAAAGTTATCTATTATTGGAGCAGAAGCTATTGTCAAAGTACTGGATGGAATAGAAAGAGGTGAACAGACTGCAATACCGCAGAATAGTGAATTAGCTACTGCAGCCCCCAAAATATTTCCTGAACTTGGCAAAATTGATTGGAACAAGGATGCACTAGTTTTAAAGAACCTTATACACGGATTATCCCCAACTCCGGGCGCTTACTCCTTTTTCAAAAAGAAGAGAATTAAATTTCTTACAGCAGTTATTGGCGAAAGTTCTTATCACAAAGAGTCGGGGACAATTGTTATAATAGATAAAAAGCAGTTAGGAATTCAGACCGGGAATGGAATTTTAAAACCACTGGAAGTTCAAGTGGAAGGACGCAAAGCTCTTAGAATTGAGGATTTTCTTCGAGGTTTTCAGGGCAAGATAGGGGATAAATTTGTCTCGTCTTATAAAATTATTTGGTAACTGTTCACGGAGGGATAGATGGATGGATGGATGAAGGTAGTGTAAAAAGTACCGATTTCTGCGAATATATTTCTATAAAGTAAAGTGTGAAAGTAAGCAGAAGAACAGGTGTGAAAGTGAGTAGGTGAAAGAGAAAGAAGAATGTCCCAGAGGGAACCCTATGAGAAAGGGAAAGATACAATATCATTGGCAATTGGAAGTGTATAAAATGTCAGTCACGGCTGCGATGAAGATTTTTGAAATATCAAAGAATTTTCCAATAGAGGAGAAATATTTTCACCCTGTTAAATATGAATGATACTAGTCATCTCATTTTTAATATTCTATATTTCATTAAAATGAAAACAAATAATAACGAGATCATTTATTATTTAACAGGGCAGGTGGATCAGGTAAGACGCTTTTCTCGTTCAGTCTCTTCTAATATTGCCTGCCCGGTGGAATAAATATTTATTATGTATATGCTTTATTTAGAGAAAAAGATGAATTTAAAACTACTTATTAGGTTAGTTGGTGCTATTCCACTGGGCAAGAAGCATGGAGAAGGAGACGTTACGAGGGAGCTTTTATTGACAAATTAATCCCGACTAAGTCGGGACTGAAAGTGAAGCAGCAGAAACGCAGGTTTGGCTTGAGTATTCTGTTAAATGTAAATATCTTGACAGAGAAATTGGTAGAGAATTAAATAAGATTTACGATAATATCATAGGAAAATTAGTTACTATGGCAAACAACACAAAACCGTGGTTATTAAAGGCAAAAATGAGTCCCGATAGGTATCGGGAAGATATTGTTATATAGCTTCAATGGGTTACACAGTTGATCTCTTTCTTACCTGTCCGTAGGACGTCACAGGCAGGCTTTCTCACTTTCTCACCTGGCTTACCTTCTCAGGGTGGTTGTCAAGAGTCAGGTTAATTAATGAGCCCACCTAAGAGATATCCGTGAACGGTTACACTATTTGATATGAGAACACGTGCCGCAGCTGTCAATATTCTGAACACTTTACCACGGAATTACTACAATTATGAAAAAAGAGTTGTTGAAGTTAGTAAAAACCTGAACTATAATCAGCAGGATCAGGATTTCGTATATGTTCTTGTAAAAGGAGTTATTAAGTATAAGAAACTTTTAGATTATATCTTAGAAATGGCAACGGATAAACCTCTTAAGAAAATAGAAGTTGATGCACTTAACCTCCTTCGAATAGGAGCATTCCAGCGTGTTATGCTAAATACACCGAGACATGCACTTGTATATGAAACATCAGAAGCAGCTAAGGATTTACACCGCCCTGACCTTGTCCCCTTTGTAAATGCAGTTCTCAGGCATTTGCCCGATGAGAGAGTTTGGCTTTCATCAATGAGAAATTTAGGAAGAGTTAAATCCATAGCCATTAAATACTCTCACCCAGAGTGGTTAGTCGAAAGATGGATTAAAACTTACGGTGAACAGGATACAATAGAATTACTAAAATTCGATAACGACTATCAGGAGATTTTTTTTAGACATAATCCTATAAAGATCAGCTGGGATAAATTTGAGCAGGAAATTGTAAATCGCGATTATTCAATTAATCTAATGATGTCAGAGCCGATCCATTTTTTTACAACTGTAAATCCAGGGCGACTTTTAAAAAGCAAACTATTTAAGGAGGGATATTGCTCTGTTCAGGATTTGAGCCAGGCATTGGCGGTTTTACTTCTTGATCCAAATCCGGGGGAAACAATTTTAGATGTTTGTGCCGCTCCAGGTGGGAAATCAACATTTATTGCACAATTAGTTGGTAAGAGGGGAAAAGTAACTTCTTCTGACGTTACAGAAAAGAAAATATCCCTGTTGAAAAATGAATGTTCGCGTTTGGGTATTAATTGTATAAATTATATGGTTGCTGATGCAGGCAAAGGTGTGTTTTTTGAAGCAGATAAAATATTGGTTGATGTTCCATGCTCGGGAACAGGTGTACTGGCGCGTCGTGCAGACATGCGTTGGAACCGCCAGCCTTCGGATATTGTTAAATTGAAACAGTTGCAGACAGAGATTCTAAATAATGTTTCTAATTATGTACGTAATAAGGGTGCATTTGTTTATAGTACTTGTTCGATAGAAATTGAGGAAAATTGGGGTATAATTGAAGCATTTTTAAATAGTCATTTGGATTTTGCCCTTGACCCTGCCGATAAATATGTTGAGACAGAGTATTGTGATGAAAAGGGAGCAGTGCAAATATTGCCGCAAAAACATGGAATGACCGGAAGTTTTGCCGTAAGGTTGGTGAAATTAAATTAAAACTGTTTGGATTGTGGAATGAAAATTGTAATTAGGGAAATGAGGGATTTTATATTCAATGATTTTGTAATCAATATAGGTGGAGAGAATAGCAAATAGAAAGTGAAAATTTGCCTAAAAAAGACTGTTTTGTTTCAATTTGAAATTTGCAATTTTCAATTTGAAATTTAAAATGAGATAAAGGTATCACTATGAGAATAAGGATTAGAAATTTCATCCGATTTCTAATTGTATTTATCTTTTTCACTATTGTGTTTGTAGTTGTTATGGATAAGATAGTAATGCCGCTGTACATTAGACATGGAAAAGAGTCTATACTAATGGATATCCGACAGAAGCAATTTGGTGAAGCAAAGGCAATATTAACAATGAATGGATTTGAAGTGGAGGTTATTGACACCGTTGACAATAGCGATTTACCGCCAGGGACAGTTGTTGACCAACAGCCGCCGGCAGGTTATGATGTTAAGAAAGGAAGAGTTATTCGTCTGGTTATAACGGGAGGAGAGAAGTATTTCCAGATGCCCAATCTGGTTGGGAAAGTGTTAAAAGCCGCCATGTTAGAGATGGATCATTATAAATTGGTTATTGATTCTGTTATATATCAATATTCATTGGATAAACCCAAAGGTGTGGTTTCCGAACAATCTATCCAGCAGGGAGTTATGGTCTCTTCAAATGAGCCGGTTGTTCTTACAGTGAGTAAAGGACAACCACCGCGTAAGCTTGAAGTTCCTGACCTTATCGGTTTAGGTCTTGAAGGTGCTAAACAGGCTATTCGAAAATCAGGGTTTAGAATGGGAATGATCCGATATATTCCAAATCCTGAATTAACTCCCTATACCGTTATTGGGCAGGAACCTGAAAAGGGAGAATTAAGAGATAAACCAGTTACTATTGATCTGGATGTAACAACTACAGATGTTAAACAGGAGTGAAATTATAAAATGCCGGAAATAGTTCCTTCGTTACTATCAGCTGATTTTTCCCGAATAACTGAGCAAATTAGAGCAGTAGAGAGAGCAGGTGCTACAAGACTTCATCTGGATGTAATGGATGGTCATTTTGTTCCGAATATTACAATAGGACCGTTTATAATAGAAGCAATAAGGAAAGTTACTTCACTTCATCTCGAATCTCATCTAATAATAGAGAATCCTGAACGTTATATAAAGAATTTTATAGATGCAGGAAGTGATACTGTTATTGTACATGTGGAAACCAGCAAGGATTTACATGCTGATTTGAAAATGATACGACAACTTGGAGTGAAGGCAGGTCTTGTTCTTAATCCTCCTACGCCTTTTGAAAATATTGAGCCTTATTTACAAGAAATTGATCACCTTCTTATTATGACAGTAAATCCGGGTTTTGGCGGACAGAAAATGATTGAAGAAGCCTTAAAAAAAGTGACACTTGCTAAACCGTATCAAAAAAAACATAAATTCCCTATTGAGGTGGACGGCGGTGTAAATCTTAATACTATTGATAAGACTGTAAAAGCAGGAGCAGATTTGTTAGTAGCCGGAAAGGCAGTTTTTGGAAATGATAAACCTGAAGAGTCTTTCATTGAATTATCTAAAAGAGTGAATTTATGAATCATATAAAAGAGGGTGAATTAGCAAGAAAGGCAGTTCACTACAATGCGTCGCTTATTCCGATTATATACTACTTCTTTGTTGATAGGCGAATAGCATTGATTATTCTTGGCGGATGTTCTGCTGCAATAATATTAGCAGAGATACTAAGAATGAGAAATCCGCTCTCAAGAAATCTTTACGTTAGGATATTTGGCTGGATGATACGCTCTTATGAATATGAGGGACATTTTACAGGAGCGACATACGTTTTTCTTGGTAGCTTTTTCACGATTCTTCTTTTTCCAAAAGAGATTGCTGTTATTGTTTTACTCTTTCTGTCTGTCGGTGATCCAACTGCCTGTCTTGTTGGGCTTTCGATCGGGAAGGTAAAAATTTGGCGTAATAAAACTCTTGAAGGATCTATGGCTTTTGTAATTGCCGGCTTTCTTGCCACATCCTGGGTTCCAGGAATAGCGCTCTGGATAAAGGTTATTGGAGCTTTTCTAGCATGTTTTGTAGAACTTATTCCCTGGAAAGTTGATGATAATATTACAATTCCAATTATAACCGGATGTATGATGATGTTATTATTAGGTTTGCATTTTATATAAAATTAAAAAGTAATTTCGGTTGCGTCAGGAGCTCACTCCTGATGCATCTATTATTACTTCTTATTATATCGTCAGGTCTGAGGAACAGACGGAACAATTTTAAGAACCTTGCGGAAGTTCCATTAGCAAAATCTTCAAAATAAAAATTTGTATTTCTTATTTTCTGAAATAACTTCCGCAAGGTTAGACCCTGAATTAGTTTTTTTAAGAATAAGAAATTATATTAATACATGTCATTTTTGAATCCACTTTTCCTCTATTTTCTTCCGCTATTGGTGGTTCCAACCATTATACATTTATTGGGAAGGCAAAAATATCAAAAAGTTGAATTCAGTTCCTTACGTTTTTTAAAGAAATTAGAGCATGATGTGATTCGCCGCCTTAAACTCCGCCAGATAATTTTATTGATTCTGCGGACCTTATTGATACTCTTTCTCATACTTGTATTTGCACGTCCATATCGAACAGGTTCTTCCCCTGGTATATTTCTGGGTAGTGGTGAAACATTTTACCTTGTAATTGATAATTCCTCATCAATGAGTGAAGTTTCTAGAGGAAAAGACCTTTTAGAAACGAGTATTGAGAATCTTAATTATGCGATGGAGGAAATAGAGTTTCCCGTGATTTTAAATATCGTTAAATCTACGCAACCCGGAGTCATTTTTGGGAAAGGACTGGTTCGCAGCTCCTCACAATTGGAAAAAGAAATTTCCGAAATTCGTACAAAACCCTTTTTAGGGAGGATAGATAAGTCATTAATAACAGCAACGAAGGACATTGAAAAAAGCCATGAAGCATCAGCAAGCGTATGGATTGTAAGTGATTTTCAAAAAGGTTCGTGGGAAAGTGCAAAACTTCCTGAGCATCCAATCAGGAGAATTTTAAAGCAAAAGGGAATAAGATCAGTTCTTTTTCCTGCTAATCAAAGTGGAAGTAATGCCGCTATTTACAGAGTTGAAATTCCTGAGCAGATAAATGAAAAAGGTAGTCTATCACAAGTAAAGGCATTTATTGAAAATTGGGGAAAAGAGGAAAAAGAAGTTCCCGTTTCGCTGTTTTTAGAGGGAGAAAGAGTGGGACAAACAGTGGTTACAGTAGCTCCACACAAAAGGCGGGATGTGAGTTTTGATTTTATTCCTATGGTTTCCGGACCACTTAGCGGAGTTATAAAGATTGGTGAAGATAATCTGCTAAATGACAATAAAAGATATTTTGTGCTAAATATCCCACAAACTATTCGAGTGCTTATAGTTGGTAGAGACGCTGAGGACGGACGGTTTTTGATGAGAGCTTTGCAGGTTGAAAATTCTTCGCTCATTGAAGTAAAGTTTGTTCCCCCTGGTCTCTTACCAATGGAGGATTTCCTGAATTATGATGTGATTATTTTTTCCAATATAGATAAGATTCAAAGTTCAGCGAAAACCTCACTTCAATCTTTTCTGAATAAAGGAAGGGGAATTATCATATTTCCAGGGAATGAATGTTCACCAGAGGTTTTTAACTCTTTCTGGGCTGATGGTTTTGGTTTTCCAAAGTTGAAAGGTACAAGGCGCTCGTCAGGTGAATCCTACCTAAAGATTGGTAATTTGCGATTAGACCATCCAATTTTTAAAGGTTTATGGAGAAGAGATGAACGTCCCAAAAGTTCACCATATTTTTACACTATTCCGGGATTCCTGACTGGTAGAAATCATTCCGTGATTATGAATTTTGATGACGGTACTCCTTTGCTAATTGAATCGAATGTGGAAAATGGGAAGGGTTTTGTGCTTTCAACATCACCTGTTAAAGGCTGGACAAACTTACAGGTAACAGGGCTTTTTCCTACTTTAGTGCAGAGAATGATACTTTATCTTGCCGGTAATGCTGTACAGACTCACGAATATTTAACGGGAGATACTATTCGTTTTGAAAGGTCTGGCAGGGAGCTCCTTAATAATCCGGTAGTTATCACACCCACGGGGCGGAAATTCACCCCCGTTTTTTCTAAAGAGTATGGAGAATATTGGTTTAGGGATACTGATGAGCCGGGTTGTTATGATGTTTATTCAAATGGGAAAAAGGTTAAGAGTTTTGCTGTTAACATTCATTCAAATGAGAATGAGGGGAATTTTTTAAATGAAGAGGATTTCAAGGCAATCGTTGATATTCAACCTTCCCGTATTGCGGTATTTAGAGAAGGTAGTTCCGATGAAACGTCTCGGTTGCAGTTGAGTCATGAATATAGTTTTTTATTTTTAATATTTGCTTTAATCGTGGCTGCAGCAGAAACTTATATCGGAAGAATTAATCGAACAATATTGGAAAGAGAAGTAAGTGCCTGAGAGAGTTCTATTAGTTGGTATTGTAAATTCTTTTCAGCCCAGATTTGAAGTTGATGAACACCTGAAGGAGCTGAAACAGCTTGTTACTACTCTGGAATATGAAGTAGCCAGTACTTCTATCGTCAATCAAAGACAAATTCAGCCTTCGACTTTAATAGGAAAAGGTAAGATAAACGAAATTAAGAATTCTCTCTCTCTTCTTAATATTCAGGAGGTGATTTTCGACGATGATTTATCCCCAACTCAAGCACGTAATCTTCGAAAGATGTTAGATGTGGAAGTATGTGATAGAAGTGGGATTATACTTGAAATTTTTGCTAATCATGCACAAACAAGGGAAGCTAAGACACAAATAGAACTTGCAACTCTTCAATATCTACTCCCAAGATTAACAGGACGCTGGACACATCTGGAAAGGCAAATTGGAGGAATTAGTGTAAGAGGAGGTGCCGGTGAAACTCAGATTGAAATTGATAGAAGATTAACAAGAATACGTATTTCTAAGTTGAAAAAAGACCTAAGGAAAATTGATAAAGATAAAACAGTACAGCAAAAAGGGAGGAGCACTTTCTTTAAAGCTGCTCTTGTGGGATATACTAACGCCGGGAAATCAACATTAATGAATGTTTTTACAGGTTCAAGCGTTCTGGTTGAAAATAAACTTTTCGCTACTCTGGATACGAAAGTGCGGATTTATAGCCTCGACAAATATCACGATTTGTTGTTAAGTGATACTATTGGTTTTATCAGGAAACTTCCACATCATTTAATCGCCTCTTTTAGAAGTACACTGAGAGAGGTGAAAGATGCCGATCTGATTATAAAGGTTGCCGATATTAGTTCATCTCAGTGCCTAAATCAATTAAAAGCTGTAGATGAAGTTCTCATTCAGCTTGAAGCCTATAATAAACCTTCAATAGTTGTTTTTAATAAGATTGATATAATGGGAAACCGAATATTAAAACAGGTAAAAAGAGATTATCCTGATGCTGTATTTTTGTCTGCTCTCAATAGATTACGAATAGATGAGTTAAGAAGAGCAATTCTAAAAGTCCTGGAGAAAGAAGAAATCCAACTGAAGTCGAAAGTGCCTGTTAATGACGTTAAAGGATTGGCAGTTTTAAGGGATAATGCTCGTATAATAAGTGAAAATTACTCCGATGGTAAGGTAGATATTGAATTCTCCGTTTATAGAAGAGTCTGGCCCTGGTTGAAGACATGGCTGGATCAAAATGCTGAGTTTGAATTCATCAATAACTGAAGTTCCCCCGAAATTGGAAATCCCTTATAACACAATATTTTGTATTTAAAGATGATGAAACACACTGACAGGTGGAATAGTAATTTAGTGAAGTTAAGATGGAAAATGCCTTATTTCTCTATACGGATCTGTACGGAATGAATACTTTAATTCACCTCCCCTCTTTCCCCTCCTTAGCAAGGAGGGGACGGAAGGGGAGGTTATATCATCTCGACATAATATTAGGTTCAGCACTAAAATTTCGGGGGAACTTCAGTGAAGTCATTAATAAGGCTTGATTTTCAATCAATTGATAATTATTTTTGCAGAAAAGGGGGTTAATTATGAAAACAGGTGATGAAATAGTTCGCCCTCCTGTAGTTGCCGGTATGTTTTATCCGGGTTCAGCAGGAGAATTGAAGCGGAGTGTGGAAAATTATCTTAACAATGCAACCGATATTTCAATTAAACTAAAGAATCTATATGGTATAGTCGCTCCTCATGCGGGATATATCTATTCCGGTTGTGTTGCAGCGGTGGGTTATAAATTATTGCAAAAGAATCCGTCAACAAACGTGGTCGTAATAGCACCCAGCCACAGAGAATATTTTAAAGGTGCCTCCATTTATTCCGGGAATGCATTTGAAACCCCACTTGGTAAAGTCCCGGTTTCTGATGAGATATGTGAAACAATCACGGAAAGTGGAGAGTCAATTAAACGGTCAATGGCTGGGCATAGGGAAGAGCATTCATTGGAGGTTCAGCTTCCTTTTCTTCAGACTATTTTTCCTGAGGGTTTTAATTTAATTCCTGTTGTTATGGGTGCTAACCAGATATCTACAATTCACGAATTCGCGCAGGCATTAAGTAAGGCAGCAGAAAAATATGAGTTTGTTGTAGTAGCAAGTTCGGATCTATCGCATTACTATCCGTATGATGTTGCAGTAGAGAAAGATTCACGTTTGATTGCAGTTCTGGAAAATTATAAGATGGATGAGCTGGAAGCAGGGTATGAAGACCAAAGTTTGGAAGCATGCGGGCTGGCACCGATTTTGGCCTTAATGAAATATGCACAACTATCCGGCAATCCTGTTTGCAAACAATTGGAGTACAAGAATTCCGGCGATACATCGGGGACGAAAGATCAGGTTGTGGGTTATGTTTCAGCGGCTGTATACGACAAGTAATGAATAATTAAAAATACAGGGTTGTACTTTCATCGTGATTAGTAGCAAGGGTTCATTCAGTATTTTTGGTGCAAGTAGAGTTGGCATTTCTCTTGCGTACCATTTTCATAGAGCGGGGTATTCTCCTGAATTTGTCTGGAACAGGTCTGAAGAAGGACTGAATAAAGCTCTCAGATGGGTTCCATTCAAGTATGAATCAACTTCTATTAAAGATTTTCAGGGGAAAAGTAACTGGATAATAATCTCAGTTTCAGATGATGCAATTGAATCTATTGCTCAGAAATTGGCAGAATCTGTTGATAATTTGAACAATGTAAATGCTTTTCATACATCCGGAATCCTGAGTTCGGAGGTTTTGAATCCTCTTAAAGAGAATGGGTACAGAACAGGCTCTTTTCACCCGGTACTCAGTGTGCCTGATATTAGAACAGGCATTAGAAAAATGCCTTCTGCTGTTTTTACCTGTGAAGGTAAGATTCAGAAAGAGTTAGTAGTATTAGCGGAAAGGATTGGTGGAAAAGGTATACAACTAACACATGAGCAAAAAGAACTTGTACATGTCTCATCTGTGTTTCTGAGCAATTACTCAATTTCGCTCATTGCTGCTGTTAAAGAATTGTGTAAGAAAAAGGGATTATCAGAAGATAAAACAAGAATGATTCTGAAAGGATTGTCAGAACAGGCTGTTGAAAATGGCTGGAATAAATCACTTTCAGATGCATTAACAGGACCGATTGTGAGAGGCGATGTTAAGACTATTAAAAAGCATCTTGAGTTATTGGATGAATATCCTGATTTGAAAAAACTTTATGCAGATTTTGGTAGTCTTGCTGTGAATATGCTTGCACCAAAAGATGTCTTTCAAAGCGAAAAGGTTTTAGAACTGTTTCTAGATACTATAGAAAAAATGGAAGATTGAGTAGTAAAGGATTAATAAATTTTTCTTTTTTCATATTAATTGGAAGCGAATTATGAAGAAGTTATTAGTGACATTTATTGTTCTGACTTTTTGTATTCAGGCATTTCCACAGGAAAGGAAAATGTTCTGGGATGGATACGATTGGGCTGCTGTTGATAAAATTACTGAGGAGTACCCGGAGTACAACGTTTGGATAAAAAGTGCATGCCTGAGTGGACTTTTTGAAGGAAAAATGTTTTACAAGCTGAAAGCAATGCCATTGCATAATTCAGTGATTGATACACTTTTTACCGCTTTAATAGAACCTTCAAGTGTCCGTTCTCTAATTGGGGGATTGGACATGTTTTATCAAGATATATCTAATGAATATATACCGATTCCACTGGCTCTGATTGCAACTATTATGGTTCAGAATGATTATTCTAAATCAGAAGTTGATAAATTTATTTTGGAAAGTAAAAACTGGATAAATGAAATAACTATCAGTATTCTAAATAACTATCATCCCTAGGAGTCGAAACAACGAATAATGAAAGAAGACCCTGAAATATCAAATATCAAATATCAAATTGCAAATTAAGGATAGGTGCTGTGAATTCTGAAGAATTATCTGATAGATTTTTAGATTATGCTACATCGATTATTATTTTGTTAAAAAGCCTTGGAAATAGTTATCAAGGTAAACATATAAGTAAACAGTTATTGCGCTCCGCAACTTCTTGTGGAGCAAACTACGAAGAAGCCAGAGCAGCTGAAAGTAAAGCAGATTTTAGTCATAAATTGCCCCGAAGGGGTGCCTTTCTCAAAGAGACTTCTTCGGAGCGGCACAAATTGTATTATCCCAAAGGGATCCCTAAGGGAAAGGAACTGAGAGAATCAAGGTTTTGGATTCGATTAATTAAAAGAGCAAGTTTGATTCCGAAAGATAAAATTTCACCAATTCTTAGTGAAACCGATGAACTTATTAAAATAATTGCAAAATCAGTTGTTACATCAAAGATAAAAAAAATAATTTGAAATTTAGTATTTGCTATTTGAATTTTGAAATAACATCCATCCCGAGGCGTCGGGACAAATAATAATGAAAGTACATTCCTATCAATGTTATATTTGTGAAATTCGTCTGCCTGTGCGTAGCATGCAGACAGGTGTAATTCTTGGACTACTTTCATATAAAATAGCATCTATTCTTCTTTAAGTATAAGCTCCCCACAATGAGGGCAGATAAGATATTCTTCTTTTTCACCAAAGAAGCGGAGGTTAGTTATACGAAATCTGGCGGTTCCGGACATATTCGGGCGTTGTGTGATTATTGCCTCACGGGACCTGGTGCTATCCGGTTCCATTGGAACGTTATAAACGTGTGCAATATTCAATTGCTTTTTTTCTACCACTCTTTCGGAATTGTCATAAATATCTACATATCCGGAGACTTCGCTTATTGATTTATCTGACACATTTTGAATTTCAACAGTAATACTCAAGAGGTCGTTATCAAGTTCTTTAAGAACAACGTTGTTGATTTGTACAGTTTCCTGAGCGAACAACACAACAAATGTCGATATGAAAATTAAAAATATCGCAAATCGTTTCATTGTTACCTCATAAATTTTTCTTAATATAGATTATATTAAAGCGAGAGTCAAGTTTTGGATTAAAGATTTAATTTTCTTTAGATAGTGAATGTGCTCAATATCACATTTTTGTAAGCTTTGCTGCTTTTTAGAATAGTTGAAAGGAAATAGTGCTCTTAGTAAATCATGTTTGATTTTACTAAATTTAGAAGTGTAGGTTTTGATCAAGAAATAGTGGCTTAATAAATTTGGGTGATGAAATGAGTAGTTGGGTAATATCGGGGGATAATCTAACACTGGAAATGATTACAACTTTTTTGAGATCAAAGGGCAAGGTTTCTATTGAGGAAAATGCTGCAAAAAGTGTCAAAGCCGCACGTAAAACAGTTCTTGAAATGATCAATAAGGGAAAAGTAGTTTACGGAATTAATACCGGTTTTGGCAAACTTAGCCAGGTTAAAATTCCTCTGAATGAATTAGAATCTCTGCAGATAAATCTGCTCAGAAGCCATGCCTGTGGTGTCAGCGAATCTGTTGATACAGATATAGTAGTCCTTATGATGTTTCTGAAAATTAATAACCTGTCCGCAGGTTATTCCGGTTGCTCTTTGGAAGTTATAAATAAATTGATAGAATTACTTAATAAGAAAATATATCCGATTGTTCCAAGAAGAGGTTCCGTTGGGGCAAGCGGTGACCTGGCGCCTCTTGCACATATGTCCTTACCGCTAATTGGTGAAGGAGAAGTGTTGTATAAAAACAAACGATGTCAGTCAGAAGATTTAGTGAAGCAGGGAATATATGAGCCCATTAAGTTAGGACCCAAAGATGGCTTATCGCTTATTAATGGTACTCAGTACTCAACAGCCCTTCTTACATCAGCGCTGATTCAGTCGAAGGATTTAGTGCTTTTATCAGAGCTTGCTGCTTCAATGAGTATTGAGGCAGTTCTTTCTACGGATGTTCCTTTCAGAAGAGAGATTCAGGAACTCAGGCGTCAGAAAGGGCAAAAAGTGGTTGCAAAACATGTCAGGAATTTTCTAAAAAATAGCGAGATAGTTGAATCACATAAAAATTGTGAAAAGGTTCAAGACCCTTACAGTTTCCGTTGTGTGCCGCAAGTATTAGGTGCGGTTAGAGATTCAATTAACTTTGTTCAGGAAATCGTGGAGAATGAATTCAATGCCGTAACTGATAATCCACTTGTTTTTTCTGATTCCGGTGAAATATTGTCAGGAGGTAACTTCCATGCAGAACCGCTTGCAATGGCATCCGACCAGCTATCCATCGCCCTCACTGAATTGGGAAATATAAGTGAAAGACGAATTGCGAATCTTACAGACCAATCAGTAAGTGGATTACCCGCATTTCTTGTTGAATACAGTGGAATAAATTCAGGCTTTATGATAGCACATGTAGCCGCAGCCTCTCTTGCTTCTGAGAATAGAACACTGTCCAATCCCGCTTCTGTCGGGAATATTCCAACTTCAGCAAATCAGGAAGACCACGTCAGCATGGCACCAGCTGCAGGATTAAAACTTTTACAGATTGTGGAAAATGTCAAGGTGATTATATGGATTGAAATGCTGGCAGCAGCTCAGGGAATGGATTTTAGAAGACCTTTAAAGGGTGGAATTGGTTCAGAATTATGCTACAAAAAAGTCCGTTCTCTTGTAAAATATCTGGATAAAGACAGAATTATGTATGTGGATTTACGACAATATAAAAAACTACTTTCCGATTATACTTTCATAAGAGAGATAAATGATATAGCGGAAAGCAATTAGTTTTATTTTCTCCTTTTTTAACAGAGTAAGTTAATTTTTAATATTTTTGAAATTTTTATTTGAGTCGGAGTGAAGATGGATAGTAAAAAAATTGTTAACGAGGGTTTTACTTTTGATGATGTGTTGTTGATACCGGCACAGTCAAATATTTTACCCAGGGATGTTGTTCTTGGAACAAATCTTACAAAAAAAATAAGATTAAATATCCCTATTCTAAGTGCGGCTATGGATACGGTCACAGAAGGAGACATGGCGATAGCCATTGCACGTGAAGGGGGAATTGGAATTCTTCATAAAAACATGAGTATCAATGAACAGGCTGCTGAAGTGGATAGAGTTAAACGCTCAGAAAGTGCTATGATCATAGACCCTATAACGCTTTCTTCAAATAACACCATAAGAGAAGCATTGGGAGTTATGTCGAAATACTCCGTTTCAGGTATTCCTATTGTTGATAATGGGCGGCTTAAAGGAATTCTTACCAATCGCGATATCCGTTTCGAGACCAATCTCGATCTTCTAATCTCTGAAAGAATGACGAGTAAAAATTTAATAACTGCTCCCGAAGGTACCACACTTGAAGAAGCAGAGGAAATTCTACAAAAGCACCGGATCGAAAAGCTTCTTGTTGTTGATGAATCAGGGTGTTTAAAAGGGCTTATCACAGTGAAGGATATTTTAAAAAAGAAGAAATTTCCTAACGCTGTAAAAGATTCGATCGGTCGTCTGCGTGTCGGCGCCGCAATCGGAATAACGAAGGATTCAATTCAGCGTGCAGAGAGATTGGTTCAGGAACAGGTTGATGTTTTAGTAGTTGATACTGCTCATGCTCATTCTGGTGGAGTTTTAAATATGGTCCGGAAAATAAAGAAAAAATTTCCTGATGTTGACTTAATAGTGGGAAATGTAGCTACAAAGGACGGGATTAAGGCGTTAATAGATGCTGGTGCTGATTCAGTTAAAGTTGGCATTGGTCCTGGTGCTATCTGCACAACGCGAGTTATAGCGGGGGTAGGCGTGCCGCAGCTTACTGCAATTATTGACTGTAGTGAAGAGGCATTAAAATCGGGAATTCCGGTTATAGCGGATGGCGGAGTGCGATATTCAGGGGATATAGCAAAAGCCCTGACTGCAGGAGCAAGTACAGTCATGTTAGGCTCTATTCTTGCGGGTTTGGATGAGAGTCCTGGAGAGAAGATTCTTTACGATGGACGAGTTTTCAAAGCATATAGAGGGATGGGCTCTGTCCCTGCGATGAGTAAAGGGAGTAAGGACAGATATTTCCAGGATACAGAGGATGTTAAGAAATTAGTTCCTGAAGGAGTTGAAGGGCTCGTACCTTACCGTGGGTCTCTTCAGGATACAATGCACCAACTCATGGGCGGATTAAAAGCGTCAATGGGATATTGTGGGACAAAAACTATTAAGGAGTTCCAGAAAAAAGCGAAATTTATCAGAATTTCACAGGCTTCAATAATAGAGAGCCATCCACATGGTATAAAAATAAGCAAAGAAGCGCCTAATTATAGGTCTGAGAATTGATATAATTAAAAGCGCTTAGTGTGGTAAAAAATTATGGAAGTTTTGCGATATATGCGGCGAGTTTAGATTTTTTATTGGCAGCATTATTTTTATGGATAATACCCTTACTTACAAGGGAGTCGATTATAGAAACAGTTTCTCGAAAGATTGGTTCTGCTTCTTCCTTAGTCGTTACGCTTTTGACCTTCTTTATCATGGTCTTCATTTTGGATTTATAATTCCTATTTCGCAACCTTGCTTTTTCTGCCTGACGAATCCGTTTCTGGACAGATATGTTCTTACTCATTTAATTCCTTTCAAAGTGTTTTCAAAAAGTATGCAAAGTTATTTAAATAGTTAATGAAATTCAAAGGAAAAAACAGAGAAAATAGTTGGTAGTTTTTTAAGATGGATTATAAGATTTGATTTATCTGACCAATTTTAACATTTTACTGCTGGGTCAATTATTGCAAATTAATATTAGATATGCAACACTGTTTATTATCCTGAAGATCCTTTGCGAGATTGTAATATTAATTATTCTAATGTTGTTTCTTGCACTCCTTTTTAGAACAATCATATTTATTAGAGGAAAATTTTCGGATGGTAAAAATATTATTGAGTCAAACACTTCATTATTTTTGAACTCGGTAAATGTTATTGCGTCTTATGATTTTATGTTATCTGAATTATATCTGAAGATTGGATTATTTCGTTTTTGTATTTATAAGCATTTATTGAAAAGAGATGGTAAAGTAAAGGCTGATGAAACGCCATTAAAGCGTAAAAAAGAAAAAGGTAAGAAAAAGCTTACTATATCTATGTTTTCCGTACGAGAATGGATTGGATTAGGTCAAGAAGCCATACCACGTTTTTTCAGGATATTTCAAAAAGATAAATTTACTGGAAAATTAAGAATAGGACTCGGAAATCCTGCATTGACAGGTTTTTTTATGGGAGCATATTATTTGCTTAAATCCTTGATATCTGATTTTAAGGATGTTTCTATATCTCCAAATTTTATTCAAAAAGAGGTTAAAGGAGAAATATCCTTAGCTGGCTCAATAAGATTGATTAAATTAATTCCAATGGTTATTTTTGCTTATAGAAAAATATTGAGTGGAAAGAAGAGATTAAAAGCGAGAGGCAAAATATGATAGAGAGTTTGGTTGATACTTTGTTGGATAAATTGAAGGATATTGTTGCATCGGAAACAGTTGTAGGAAAGCCAGTTGAAACTCCTGAGGCGACAGTCATTCCTGTTAGTAAAATATCACTTGGCTTTGGTGCTTGTGGGGGCAGTAGTATTGAGACTGCCAAGGATAAAGGAAAAGGAAGTGGAACCGGTGGCGGAGCTGTGATTGAACCCGTAGCAATTATCTCAATCTGCAAAGGAGAGGTAAAAGTACATAAGTTAAAAGATAAGGGAGTGGATTTTGGAAAGATTATAGAACTGGTACCGGATTTGATAGGCAAGTTTAGTAAATTGAAAAAGGCAGGAAAAGGAAAGGATAAAAAAGAGTAGGATTCTAAAGTGGAGAACTTTGATGACCGAAACTTTTCCTTGTATTTATTAGTCTCTCCAATTATTTTAAGGGGAAAAAAGTGATTATGAAAAGTTTAATTTTAAAAAATATTCCAATATTTGCTGATTTAAAAGACGATATTCTTGAAAAAATCTACTACCTGTTGCAAAAGCGTGTCTATAAACGTGATAATATGATCTTAATGGAAGAAGATTTTGGGGATACTTTGTTTTTCTTGAACAAGGGCAGTGTTAAAATTACCAGACTAAGCGATGATGGTCGCGAAGTAATACTTTCTACTCTGGGTGAAGGTGACTTTTTTGGTGAAATGTCCATTTTTGATGGTGAAAGCCGGTCCGCAAATGTTGTTGCTCTTGAAGATTCGGAAGTATATATATTGAAACGAGCTGATTTCCTTGATTTGCTTGAAAAATATCCCAAAATCGCTATCGCATTTTTGCAAGAGTTAGCAACTCGTTTACGAAAGTCTGATCAACAAATAGAGGGGCTCTCACTTAGTGATGCGGAAAGTCGTATTGCTATGACTCTATTAAGGCTTGCCGAAGAACTGGGAGTGATAAAGATGGGACAGGTTATTATCAATAATCTACCGTATCAGCAGGATATTGCTAATATGGCTGGTACTTCCCGTGAAACGGTTTCAAGAATGCTTACACTTTTACAGCGAAAGGGTTTTATCCAAAAGCAGGGACGAAAACTTACTATTACAAATTATGACGAGTTTGTTAAGCAGTTTGGATAATCATCATATTATAAGACTGTAGTAAATAAAATAAATACAGCAAAAATAGACAGAGTGCTGAGAATAAATTAATACGAAGTCTAATATTCTCAGGTAATAAATGTGTCTCTAAACTATTTAATAAGTTATATTGAGAGATAATTCACTCGAAGGAATTTCCTCAGAGGTGATTAACCGAATTAATTTGTTAAATCAATCCCTATAGATGGAACTGAGACAACTATTAGATTAGATTTGCCTAAGACTTCACATATCAGTTTATTCATTCACGATATTAAAGAGTGGGTAATAGTGAAACTGTTTGATACGAGCAAGCCTTGCGGTTGTCACAACGTTATTTGTAATGGAAAGGATAGATAGACATTTATACAAATCCTGCACAGATTGTTTTATTCCATCCTCTAAACATATAAATTACAGGGGCAAATCTTGCTATTTGTATAATTTCTCAAATTTGTTATGTTTAAACTGAACAATATCAAAAAGGTTAGTTAAAAACATTAAAATTAATGAAAGATAAATCGGCAAAAGCTTCTGAAATGGGATTTCTTGATCATCTCGAGGAGTTGAGATGGCGAATACTAAAGTCTTTATTCAGTGTTGTGCTTTTTGCAATTTTATCGTTTGTTTTTTCAGATTTCTTTATTGACTTACTTATTGTTCCCTCAAAGCATTTGAATCCTGATATGACGATTCAGGTGTTAAAGGTTCAGGGTATGTTGATGTTGAAATTATGGGTAGCTTTCGCAATGGGGGTTGTCTTTTCGATACCTGTAATTGGGTATCAGTTCTGGGCTTTTGTTACTCCCGGACTTTACAAGAGTGAAAAAAGTTGGGCTCCCTGGCTGGTGATAAGTGTTACTGTATTTTTCCTTCTGGGCGCTTTATTTGCTTATTTTGTAATTGTCCCATTTGCCTTGAAATTCCTCATAGGACTTGGTACTCCTGAAGTAAATAAAAATATTTCAATAAATTATTATGCAAAGTTCGTGATGCAGCTGATAATTGCAGCAGGTTTGATTTTTCAGATGCCGGTATTGTCCTTCATTCTGACGAAAATGGGGCTGATAACACCTATGCTTTTAAAAAAGTACTGGCGGTATGCGGTGATAGTTATTCTGGTTTTGGCAGCATTTATCACACCGCCTGATCCTGTAAGCATGATAATGATGGGAATTCCATTGCTATTTCTTTATGAATTCAGCGTTTTTGTTTCCAAACTTGCATTAAAGTCTTCTGGGGAAAATCATGAGGAAGAATCACCGGCAGGATAGGTAAAACCTCATTTACAGGTTGAAACAGGTTTCTGTACTGCGTCCTACGGACTGCTTCGCAAATACAGTAAGGTTTTTAAAAGAAGATTTCCGAAGCGGAGCTTTCCCATAGGGATCTCTTCGAGGCGGGGTACAAACAGAATCTATCTGAGGGATTACCAGGATAGTTCTTCAATAATTGTAGTTCTTACGTCAGTGAGTTAAATTTTACCGATTTATATGATTGAACCTAATCTCAAGAAATTAAAAGAACTGGTACTGGAAGAAATGGAACTTTTCCAACAAGAGTTTGAAAAAGGTATTCAATCGGATGTTTCACTAATAAATACAATTACGCAATATATTTTATCCCAGAATAGTAAAAAAATCCGTCCTATTCTTTTAATGTTATGCGCAAAACTTTGCGGAGAACCAAACGAACTCTCCTACGTCTCGGCAAGTTTGGTGGAAATTCTTCATACAGCGACACTTGTTCATGATGATATAGTTGACGAAGCAGAAACTCGCCGGGGTTTACCATCGGTTAAGGCAATCTGGAAAAATAAAGTTGCAGTTCTGCTGGGAGATTATCTATTCAGCAAGTCTCTTAACAGTATGATAAAATTGAGAAACTTTGATGCACTGGAATTACTGTCAAAAACGTCCGAGCTGCTGAGTTCAGGAGAAATACTTCAAATTGAGAAGAGTTTTTCAGATGGAATGGATGAAGATATTTATTATAAAATGATCTGGGCAAAGACAGCTTCCCTATTTGCAACAGGTTGTAAATTGGGAGCAATTACTGTTAATGCAAGTCCGGAAGTATGCGATTCTCTTTATCAGTATGGTAAATATTTAGGGATGGCTTTTCAGATAAAGGATGATCTTTTTGACTATAATGGCTCCCATTCAAGTATTGGAAAACCGATAGGGAGAGATATAAAGGAAAATATCATAACACTACCATTAATTTATACGTTAAATGTCCTTCCTCGTTCAGATAGTAGAAAATTGAGAAAAAATCTTAAGAAAGGACCTTCAAAAAAAGAAGTTAAAAAGATAAATGCTTTGATAAAAGAGACCGGCGGTGTTGATTACACCTTGAGTAAATTACACGAATTATCCAAGTTGGCTGTTGAGCAGCTCTCCAGTTTCCCGGATTCTGAAATAAAGCAGTCTTTAGTCAGTTTTACCATTTATAATGAGAAAAGGGTTAGTTGAAATTTAAAGAGGAGCCAGGGAAAATATTGATCATCCGCCTGAGCTCCCTGGGTGATATTGTGGTATTAACTCCAATTTTTAAAAGTCTCAGGAAGAGATTCCCTGAAGCTCAAATAGATTTTTTGGTCAAAAAGGAATTTAAAAGCATTGTAGCAGAGAATCCTTATTTATCGAATGTTATAACATTTGATATAAGTGAAAGACTGCGAGGATGGAAAAAGCTATGCAGGTCATTGGCTGATGAGAATTATGATCTTTTTATTGATATGCACAATAATTTCCGAAGCTGGATATTGAGTTTATTTCTAATCAAGGTTCCAAAGTTAAGATATTATAAACCCAGACTGTTAAGATTTTTACTTTTCTATTTTTTGATCAACCTTTTCCCTAAATCTTTTTCGTTACTTGGGGAATATTTTAAAGTATTAAGACCGCTTGGTATTAGTTCATCGGATTCAAAACCGGAGATTTTCTTATCAAATTCAGCTCTGGAGAGGGCAAAATCTATTTTGAAAAATAAAGGTGTTGAGGATCATTTTGTTGCTATTTTACCTATTGCAGCGTGGTCTAATAAGCGATATCCTTTAAAAAAATATGAGAAGCTTGCAAAAAGAATTAATGACGAACTAAATATGAATGTAGTCTGGTTAGGTGGGGAAAGGGATGCTTACCTTAATGATTTGAGCTATCTGCAACCATCTAAGAGTATTAAAATAATCGGAGAGACAGATTTAGAAGAATCGCTGGGAATATTAAGTCAGAGCTCTTTAGTGGTAGGTAATGATACGGGTTTGACATATTCAGCAGAGGCGCTTGGAGTTCCAGTGGTTTTGATTTTAGGTCCCACTTCGCGTGAAACGGGCGCAGGTCATTATTATGAAAAGAGCATTACTTTGCAGAAAGATATATGGTGCCGTCCATGTTCTCAAAAAGGTGACAGAAAATGTTATCGCAAGAAGAAATATTGTATGGAAGAGATTTCAACTGGTGAAATTTTTAATGCTGTCTGTCATATTATAGAGGGAAAAGTTAAATGACTTTTTTTTGGATAATTCTCTATAATACAATGTTCGTTCCAATAGCCTTTGTTTTGATTCAAATAATTTCTCTGTTTGACGAAAAAGTTAGGCGTGGGCTTTCCGGGCGGCGCATGAGCTGGGTAAATCTAAGAAAATTCCGTGAGAAATATCCCAATAAGGAATTATTCCTGATTCATTCGGCATCTTTGGGTGAGTTTGAGCAGGCTAAACCTGTTATTCGCGGATTAAAGGCTTTACGTCCAGATGTTTTAATTGTGGCAAGTTTCACTTCTCCAAGCGGTTACGAAAATGCGGTTCGCATACCGGAGGTGGACCTTTTTATATATTTGCCAATTGATACTTTTTTAAGGGTAAGACGTTTTATTCAGAAGCTCAAACCTCAAAAGATAATATTTGTCACGTATGAGCTATGGCCTAATCTGATTGTTAATGCAAAGCGACATCATGTGCCTACATATTTGATGTCTGCAAGAATCAGAAGGGATAGTTCAAAATGGATGCCGATTGTAAGGAATCTTTTTCGAACTCTTTATCGTATGCTGGATTACATATATGCCATTTCGGAAGAGGATAGGCTTTCTGTTAAAAACTTAACCGGAAGTGTTAATATTAAAGTTTTAACTCTTGGTGACACTCGTTACGATCAGGTAATTCAGCGTGCACATGAAAGAATGCATTTAACGATACCAAAGCTATTTGATGAAGGTTTTGTGTTTATCGGGGGAAGTATTTGGCCCCAGGATGCTCGACATTTACTCCCGGCTCTTTTTAAATCTATGGAGCAATTTGAATCGTTAAAAGTTATAATGGCTCCTCATGAACCAAATGAATATGCACTTGAAATGCTTGAGGATAGTTTCCAGCAGGAAGGTTTTTCAACTCTCCGTTTATCTAAGTTTAAATCTCCTGTTACTGATCTAAGAGTTATTTTGGTCGATAAAGTTGGTATTCTGGCTGAACTCTATTATCAGGCAAATTTGGCTTTTATAGGCGGCAGTTTTCGCGGTTCTATTCATAATGTTATGGAACCTGCTGTTGCTGGATTACCCGTATTGTTCGGCCCAACCTATCATAATTCTCGTGAAGCTGAAATACTGATAAGAGAGAATGGCGGCTGGTGTTGTGAAGATGGAAATTGCTTTTATGATAAGATCAAATCTCTTATAAGGAATCCTGAATTATATAAAAAGGCATCTTTTTCGGCACGACAGGTTATTATGAAAAATTTAGGTGCTTCTGCCCGTACTGTTAAAGAAATTTTGGAGTTGGATTGAGTATAAAACTGCTTGATGTAAGTTTCGGTTATAATTCTGATGCACCCCTTTTTTCTCATTTGAATCTTAATATTCCTACATGTTGTTGGGTGACAATTACCGGCGACTGCGGCTCGGGTAAAACTACACTGGCAAAACTAATAGCAGGTATATTAACTCCTATTTCGGGAGATATCATTTTTCCCTGGGTCAATGGAAATTCTCACAAACCTGAGTTTGGATACCTTTTTCAAAATCCGGATGATCAATTTGTTCATTTTAATATAGAAAGAGAAATAGCTTTTAGTCTTGAAAATATAGGAATAGCGCCGGATGAGATGTTTAATAAAGTTGAAGAATCTCTTAGGAAGGCAAATTTGTGGAATCGCCGAAATGATTCACCTAATAACCTTTCAGGCGGAGAAAAGCAGAGGCTTGCTCTGGCTGGTATGTTAATTACAGAGCCAAAAGTTCTTATATTGGATGAGCCAACTTCATTTCTGGACGTTGTTACACAAGCAGAATTGTACAAAATAACTAAGGAACTTTTAGATGAAAAAGTTAGCATTATCTGGATTACGCAAGAACCAAATGAAATATATATGTCTGATTATGTAGTTGAGTTGAATTGTGGTGAAGTATCTTACTATGGCGAAAGCGCCGATTATATCTGTAAATATTATCCGAATGGGATATTTAAAATTTGAGTAGTTATGAATTCTAAACTCATACTATCCATAAAAAATTTATCATACAAGTATCCGAATAATGAGGGCTTTCAGTTAAATATCCCTGATATGTTTTACACCTTTACTAAACCACTTGGTATTTATGGTCTATCCGGTTCAGGGAAAAGTACTTCTGGTAAAATTCTTGCCGGTTTGTTGAAACCTTTAATGGGTGAAGTTAATTTGAGCTGGTTAGATAAGAAAAACTTTCAGCAGAGAATTATTCCAAATGTTATGTACTCTACTCAATTTCCGGAAAAGATATTTTTAGGGTCTAAAGTCAAGGATACTGTCGAATTGATATTATCTAAAAATCCGGATTTTAAAGGAGTGAAGTCAAACCTTATAAATTTCTTGAGTAAATTTTGTATAGATTATAAAGATATCGAGTTTAAAAGTGGCTATGAATTGAGTGGTGGTGAACTGAGGAGATTTGCACTTTCACTCAGTATGGCATGTTCGCCGAATTTATTGATACTTGATGAACCTACGATAGGTTTCGGTGGAAAAGGAAAGCAGCAATTGCGTAATATTTCTAGGGAGTTCAAAAAAGAACATGCTTTGATAGTTGTCACTCATGATTTCAGGCTTATTGAAGATATCTGTGATCATTTGTGGGTTTTGGATAGAGGTAAAATTATATTTGATGGGAATTTCGATGAGCTTACACACAACTTTCTCCAAAAAGATAGAGTTGGCTTAAACATTTATGAAATGTTTGAGGAAGATATTTTAAAAAAGCAATCTGTTATATAGGAATTTCAAAAGAAATATCTTAGGAGTGTCAGTGAATATTAATGTTAAACAAAAAATCGAAGAGATGCATTCTGATAAAATTGTTACGATTTCTAATATTATCTCAATTATAAGAGCTGCGCTTGTAATACCTATAATATATTTCCTTAAAGAGGGACGAGGAAATGTTGCTTTAGTATTTATCATCATTGCTATTATTTCAGATATGCTTGATGGCTGGCTGGCTCGCATAAGCAAAGAAATTACCGAGATTGGTAAAATTTTAGACCCAGCTGCCGACAAGGTGGTTATTTTTGGTGTTATGCTGTATCTTTTTCTCGCTGATTTAGCACCGTTAAATTATTTTATATTTCTTCTAATTCGAGATATTACTATCTCACTACTTGGTGTCTATATGCTCAACAATTGCAGGGTAAGTCCAAGGGCAAATAGAATGGGGAAAGTATCAATAATTTTTACCTCGGCTGCTATTTTGTCTTTTATTTATTCTGATAAAATTGGACAATGGAAAAACCCATTGATATGGGTATCAATTATATTTATGTCGATATCATGGGTTCAATATTGCCAGACATATATTCATCAGATAATACTTAAAAGGAAAGAACTAAAAGGCTCTGGTAAATCAAAGTTAAGGAAAGGTCTGACAAAAACAGAGCATAGTATCGCTTCTCGGCTTCCTCTATTAGGGAAATTCATTAATATAAATAAAAATGTTCTTGCTGAAGTTGAAGAAACTCTTTTAACGGCGGATGTAGGAGTAGAGCTTACCGAAATGCTTGTTGATAGACTTAGAGCGGTAAATAGGAAAGAGGCTGTAAAACTGGGTGATATTTTAAAAGATGAAATAAAGTCGCTTATTAATGAAGAAAATGTTGAGTTGAAATTGGATTGTAAACCCCATGTTGTATTACTTGTCGGGGTAAATGGTACCGGGAAAACTACTACAATAGGAAAATTGTCATGGAAATATGCTCAAGAAGGAAGTAAGGTTTTAGCAGTATCAGCGGATACTTTTCGAGCGGCGGCTTATGATCAATTGAAGATATGGAGTAAAAGAGCTGGTGTTGAGTTTATGGGAAATCCTCAAGGGAAGGATCCATCAGCTGTAGCGTTCGATGCAATGAAATCAGCGTTTGCTCGTCAAACTGATATTGTTTTAGTTGACACAGCCGGACGTCTGCATACTAAATTTAATTTGATGCAAGAACTCGCAAGGATTAAGAGAGTAATTAGCAAGGCTTTGCCTGGCGCTCCTCATGATATTTGGCTCATTCTTGATGCCACAACCGGACAGAATGGAATTGTTCAGGCTCAGGAATTTATGAAAGGTGTTGGAGTTACCGGTATAATATTGACTAAACTCGATGGAACTGCAAAAGGGGGAATCGTTCTTTCAATTCATCATAAATTGAATATACCAATCCGTTATCTTGGGGTAGGGGAGAAAATAGAAGACCTTATTGAATTTGAGCCCGACTCTTTTGTTGAAGCATTACTTAGCAGCAAGTAATGAGTCAACTTATCCTAAAAGGATCTCTGTCGAAGACATCTCTTTGAGATAATGAGAAAAAAGCTCGTAAAAGCAATGAATTAGATGCCATCCTGACCCTTCGATCTGCCAGCTGGCGGACTCAAGGTGCCCTTTTTGTCATGCTGAGCTCGTCGAAGCATGAATATTTTCCGGCTAGGGGGTTGTTCCATAGGAAGTCTCCAAAGGAGTCCGCTGTGACCTTCGGACTTCTCCGTAGCCCATTGTTCCAAAGCGGAAGCACTCATGAATAAAAGAACAACTTTTTCAATTATTTCTCTTGGATGTCCCAAAAATACCGTTAATTCTGAGATTCTCAAAGGTGGATTGGTTAATTCGGATTTTATCTATACTGATAATCCTGAAGAAGCAGAAATTATAATTATTAATACTTGTGGATTTATAGAAACAGCAAGAGAGGAATCAATAGATACAATTCTTGATGCGATAATGCTTAAGAAAAGAGGAAATGTAAAAAAAGTATTTGTTATGGGATGCATGTCGCAGCGATATGGTGAAGAATTAAGAAAAGAATTTCCCGAAGTTGATGGAATATATGGCGTAGAATCACAGGGCGCTATTGTAAAAGAACTTTCAGGGAAGAACGTAAAGTTATGTGGTGTTGAAGAAATAAGGTCAATGATAACCCCGGAACATTACGCATATCTGAAAATTGCTGAGGGTTGTGACAATGCTTGTTCATTTTGTTCTATTCCGTTTATGCGGGGTAAGCAAAAGAGCAGGTCAATAAAAAGCATTATTGAAGAGTCTATATATCTTCATAATAAAGGCGTTAAGGAACTGATTTTAATAGCTCAGGATTTGACAAGATATGGTACTGACCTGCCCACTAAAATTACACTGGTGGATGTGCTTGAAGATATTCTGTCTTTAAATCTATTTCACTGGGTAAGAATAATGTATTCTAATCCCGATTTCTGGATGCCGAAACTGAATGATCTATTTGGTAAATATCCTAATCTGTGTCCTTATATAGATATTCCTGTACAGCACGCCTCTGATAAAATTTTAAAACTGATGAATAGAGGAAAGAACTGTAGTGAAATACAGAAAATATTAAAGTCTATTAGAAGCGATGTGCCGAATGTAGCATTGAGAACGTCTGTAATGGTTGGATTTCCATCTGAAACTGAGGATGATTTCAATGAATTACTTGACTTTATAGAAGAAGTGAAGTTTGAACGTTTGGGTGTTTTTACATATTCCGAAGAAGAAGGGACAAGTGCGAAGAAACTGAAAAATAATGTATCGGAAGAGGAGAAAGAACGACGAAAAGATATTGTGATGGCAATTCAATACGATATTTCCGGTGAGTTCGCAATGAGTAAGGTTGGAGAACAATTGGAAGTTCTTGTCGAAAATAAAAATGATTCTGGTTATATCGGAAGAACTGTCTGGGACGCTCCTGAAATTGACTGCTTTGTAAGAGTCCATAGTGAAAAAACGCTTGAAATTGGTGAGTTTTATAAGGTGAAAATTGATAGTGTTGAAGGGATAGATTTAGTTGGTAAACTATAAACCTGTCAGGTTTACGGGATTGATCTTATCTGAGGGAAAAGAATCTAATAAACCTGACAGGTTTAGAACCTTGAAATCGGGCAATTTTATTCTGTTTTAATCAGCGATATTGATGACATTGATTTGATTGGAACGGTGGATGATTGATAATTTAAACTTGAAAATCGCATAATAAATGATTATACTTTAGAGAAATGATTAAAGATCTGGAAAATGAGTTCGTAATTTTGTCTATTGATAAAATTAAAAATAGGTGAAACGTGTAGGTTAACAAAAAAGGAGAAAGAAAATGAAAAGAAAAGTCATTTTTGCTGTGCTAATTTTATCCATTTTTCCTGTACTATTATGTGCCAAAAGTGGAATAACAGCTTCTTTTAAAACCGGGTTTCCAATATCTGGGACAAGTTTTGGTATTAAACTTGGTCCATTAAATCCTTATGTAGGATTGGATATTGCAAGAATTTCCGGGAGTTTTGAATCAAGCCGAACTTATTGGTATACTGACTGGCAGACAGATGAATTATATAAGGAATCTCAATATAGTTCGTCATTTGAAGGTTCTGCAATGCTGTTTATCCCTCACGTAGGTTTAAAAATGAATTTTTGGAAAGCCTATATGTTAGGTGAATTAATGCTATGTTTTCCATCAGTAGACGGGAGGTCTGAAGGTAAAGATGTTGAATATGATCCCGACGGAAGCATTAATTGGATTGATGAATGGGATGAAGAGTTGTCTAAGGATGGTAAGAAAATGATCAAAGATGCTCTTGATTTTGTGGGATTGAAAGCAGGCTTTGGTGCTGAGTATTTTTTTAATGAGCATGTATCTATCGGCGGTGAGTTCGGATTGAGGCTTTTATTTAACAGCTATAAGGATGAAGGCACTGATGAAGATATATATGATGGTGTTGTTGAATACAGAAGAAAGTGGAAAGACAAGTTATCTACAACACTTGGAGTAACTTATACATCATTTTCTTTAAATTTCATTCTGTGATATAGAATATCTTTTAACGAATCAACTTAGCACCTGATCACTTGGCGTCGGAGTGCGCCAAAGGCGTCTCAATGTTTCTTGCTACGGGGTTGCGCTCCGTAGCAAATTGTTCCAGAGCACCTGCCCGTCGATCGGACGGGCAGCCCCGGAATTAGTGGATGAGTTTGAGAAATCCTGGTGTCTTACATAAAAATATCACCGCTAAGATATCCCGATGCTTGCATCGGAGAGGTTCATTAATTGTTACTACTCAGCCGCAAACATGTCATATTTTAAATTTCCTTTTGGCAGCAGGGCTTTACTCTGTAGCCCTTCCACATCACAACCCCGAAGCGGAATTATGACATAGGCATGCCTTTCCAAAGGTCACGTAGGACTCCCTTAGAGAATCTTCGATCGGCATAAACATTAACCACTCAATTTATTGAGTGGATTTGATGCTCCTGGCAACACAAACCGCCTGTCCCTATGGGGAATTTATTCGGTGAGTTCCCCGACTAAAGTCGGGGCGGCAGGTAGAAGCCATCCTGTCCCATCGAATAAATTCGATGGTTAATGTTTTTCTGCAGCCGAGCTAAGTGCCGTTCCGCAGCACCTGCCTGACCTGACTGCCGACAAGCAGACTGTTCCAGAACTTGAATAAACCTTACTCATTTTATATGGCTGAGTAGTTACATAAAATGTTTTCAAGAGGTTATACATAATCATTGTATTTTATTGAAAATAACTTTGCTCCCTTTGCGTCTTTGTGTTAGATTTTTACGATTCCATCAATATTGTTTTATAGTCACATTCGAAGTCATCTATCTTTTTTATTATTAGTGAAATGTATTGACATAAGGCACACGTTATTTTAAATTTTACACTGTGAAAATATTTAATTGGGATGATGACAAAAATGAAAAATTGAAGTTGGAGAGAGGTGTATCTTTCGAACAGGTTGTATTTTGTATTGAAAATGAACAGCTATTGGATATCATTGAGCATCCAGACAAAGAAAAATACAAGGGACAAAAAATGTATGTTGTTAAGATAGATGACTATGTATACATAGTTCCTTTTGTTGATAAAAATAATGAGAGGTTTTTAAAAACCGTATTTCCCAGCCGGAAGTACATATAACTTTACATTGAACAGGAGAAGCAGGGTGATAAAGCTTGATAAAGAAGAGCGAGAACTGTCTGAGTCGGTTGAAAGAGGAGAATGGCAGTTCGTTGAAAATCTTGATGAAGAAATAACAAAGTCAAAAGAATACGCTAAAAATACCTTTATAAAAAATCAGAGGATGAATATTAGAATTTCACAGAAAGACCTGAATGCCCTTAAGATCCGAGCCGCCGAAGAAGGTTTACCATATCAAACATTGGTTTCCAGCATCATTCATAAATATCTTTCCAATAATTTAGTTGAAAGGAAACCTGCATATGAGATTCATGAAGCAAAACCAAAGTTGAGAAAATCATAAAAAGATATAGAACTCAAAATCTCTAAAAAATTTAATAGTAATAAGGAGAATTTATAATGAAGACATTAATACTAAAAGTTGAAGATACTATTTACGATAAAGTTTTATCATTTTTAAAACTATTTCCTGGTGATAGATTAAATGTGATAACTGATATTCGAGAAGCTATTCCTTTTGTGGATGAACAGGAGCAAAAGGAAATTGAAAAGATTTTGAAAAATAACGACTGCTTTGTTATGGAAGAAACAGAAACAACTGAATTATGAATATAGAGATAAAATATTCCAGGCAATCTATAAAATTCCTTAATATACAATCAGAGATTATCACTAAGGAGAAAACAAAAGAGCTAATCCTTCTGTCATTAAGGAAATTTTTCCTTAAGAATAATATGAATATAGATTTAAAGAAACTGAGAGGTAAATGGAAAAATTACTACAGAGTCAGGGAAGGTAAAGTGAGAATTGTCTTTTCTATAAAAAAGAATAAAATTGTATCTGTTTTGGTTCATTGTATTGACTTTAGAGGTAAGGTATATAAATCAGTTTAAAGAATTTTCAGTTTTCTACAATTTCTATCTTAATGGCAGTTAGTAATAAAAATAGAAAAGGAAGATTAAAATGAAAGCGTTAATAACAGCAGGCGGACATGGAACACGATTACGTCCGATAACTCATACTCAAAATAAACATCTAATTCCAATTGCAAACAAACCGATTTTAAACTATGCGCTGGAATATGTCAGAGATGCCGGTATTAAGGATGTTGGTATTATAACAAATCGGGAAGGGTCTGAGGTAAAAGATGTCTATGGAGATGGTAATGATCTGGGTTTGAATATTATTTATATACCACAGGAAAAACCATCGGGACTTGCAGACTGTGTAAAAATTGCACAACCCTATATTGGGGATGAACCATTTGTATTCTATCTTGGTGATAATATTATTGTTGGTGGAATCGGGAGATTTATTGAGGAATTTGAAAAAGGCAACGCTAATTGTCATCTTGTATTAGCTAAGGTGAATGATCCGGAGCGATTTGGTGTCCCGGAGATAAAAGACGGGCGGGTCGTTCGGGTTGAAGAGAAACCCAGGCATCCTAAAAGTGATTTTGCTGTTACCGGTATTTATATTTACGACAAGCATATTTTTGAAGCTGTAAACAGTATATCGCCCAGTGCAAGAGGTGAACTAGAGATTTCGGATGCTCATCAATATTTAATCAATAAAGGATATAAGGTTACATTTTCAGAAATCACCGGTTGGTGGAAAGATACCGGGAAACCTGCTGATTTACTCGAAGCTAACCGATTAGTTCTGGATAATATTAATACCGATATTAAAGGAAAAGTTGACAAGAACAGTAATATTTCCGGAAGAGTAATTATTGAAAAAGGTGCTGAAATTATCAACAGCAACGTTCGAGGACCGGTAATAATAGGTGCAGGTACGAAAGTTGTTAACTCGTATATAGGTCCATATACTTCTATTAGTAAAAATTGCGAGATTGTTAATTCCGAACTGGAGTATAGTATCGTCTTGGATAATTGCCTAATCCAGAATCAAAACATTAGAATCGAGGCGAGTTTGTTCGGTAAAGATGTCCGGATAATAAAGGCTAATTCAAAACCATTTACAAACCGCTTTATCATAGGTGATCAAAGTCTAATAGAAGTCAGGTGAAATTGATAAAAACGGTTTCCTTCAGAACACTTGGGTGCAGACTGAACCATTCGGAATCGGATTCAATTCAATATGATTTAACTCAGAAAGGTTTAAAGACCGTTTCCTGTTTGGAACCGGCTGATCTTACAGTAATAAATTCATGTGCCGTTACTCGTCAGGCAGAGGCAAAAACCAGAGGTGCTATTGCAGCGTCAAGACGGATTTCACCTGAAGGGAAAATTGCAGTAATGGGCTGTGGTTCTCACTTTTCTCCTGATAAATTGATGTCTTTATCTGGTGTTGATCTGGTTTTGGGAAATTGTGAGAAATATAATCTGTATAAATATTTACCTGTTTTAGAAAATGATAAAAAGAGGATTTTCGTTTCTTCTGTCAATGAATGTGATACTTTCTCTCCAATTGGAGTGGTTTCGTCGGGATCACGAACCCGCGCTTTCATGAAAATACAGGATGGTTGTGATTATTGGTGTTCCTATTGTATTATACCATCTCTTAGAGGTAAATCCCGAAGTAGAAAAATGGAAGCATGTATCGAAGAGACAAAACTGCTGTCAGATAAAGGGTTTAGAGAAATTGTTTTAACTGGAGTTAATATTGGAAATTACAAATCAGCAAATGGCGAAGATATATGTGATCTTATTGAGAAGTTATTAGAGCTCACTGAAATTGAAAGAATAAGGATTAGTTCAATTGAGCCTAATTTGGTTTCTGATAGGCTTATTGATTTGGCTAAAAATGAAAAACGATTATGTCGTCATTTTCACATTCCACTTCAGCACGGCTCTGATGAAATTTTAAAATCCATGCATAGGAAATATTGTACAAAAGATTTTGAAGAATTGATAGATAAAGTTTCGAGAGAAATTCCTGAGGTTTGTATCGGAACGGATGTGTTGGTGGGTTTTCCGGGTGAAAGCGAGGATAATTTTGTTGAAATGTACAGGTTTTTAGAAAAACTACCATTTTCATATCTTCACGTTTTTCGATTTTCGCCCCGAATAGGAACGGTAGCATCCGGGTTAAAAGACGATGTTACTCCTAATGAAAAAAAACGCTGTTCTTCAATTCTTCGTCAATTGAGTTTTTCAAAAAAGCAGATTTTTTTAAATCGTTTTCTGGACAAAACAGTTACTGTTTTATTTGGAAAAAAAATTAAAGATAAATGTTTTGTTGGACTTACAGATAATTATATTAGAGTTAAGGCGAAAGCAAATAGGGATTTTATAAATAAGTTGGTGAGAGTGAAACTAAAAAGAGTTAATAGCGATAGTATAGAAGGAGATATCGTAAGTGAGTAAACGAACATACTTCATCGGCATTGCCGGTAATATTGGTGTTGGGAAAACAACAATGACAGATATTATTGCAAAAAGTTTTGGTTGGAAGCCCTATTATGAATCCGTGATAGATAATCCCTATCTTGAAGATTTCTACGAAGATATGAAGAGGTGGAGTTTTAATCTGCAGATTTATTTTTTATCACATCGTTTCAAAACCCACAAAAAAATGACGGATAATGGATATTCAACAGTCCAGGATAGAACTATTTATGAAGATGTTGAAATTTTTGCCCGAAATTTGTACGAGATGGGCAATATGAGCAAGCGTGATTGGGATAACTATAAGGCGTTATTTGAGATAATGACCTCCTATTTAAAAAGGCCCGATTTAATTATATATTTACGTGCCAGTATAGATACTCTCCTTACTCGAATAAAGAAACGTTCTCGCGGTTTTGAACGTGAAATATCTCCCGAATATATTTATATGCTTAATCTGGCTTATGAAAGATGGATAAAGGAAGAAAAGCAAAAAAATCCCGTTTTGATTGTAGAAACAGACGATTTTAATGTTTTTGAAGATTCCGACAAACTTAAAGAGCTATTAAGCGATATCAGAAAGTATTGTCCGGAAAATCATAATTCAAAAATTTGAAGTTTTTTAATCTATTAAAAATACGTAATTGCTTATGCACTATTAAATGGGTAAATTCCAAAGTTATTTTAATTGATATTGTCCGAAAGGACCCCTTTGGGAAAAGCCATAAAATTGAAAAATATAGCAGTTTTTGCTTCGGGGCGAGGTTCTAATTTTGCAGCAATTTTAGAGAAAATTCAGTGGGGAGATATCCCGGCTCAAGTTCGTTGTGTTATAAGCGACCATACACAACCACCTGTATTTGACATTGCCAGTAAGGCAGGAATTCCCACACATTGTGTTAGTAGAAAGCAGTTTAAGAGTGGTGGTGATTATACAAATTTTTTATTGTCAATTCTTGAGAAATACAAGGTTGATTTAGTTATACTTGCCGGATATTTAAAACTTATACCAGCACCTATTGTTAAAAGATACAGAAATTCGATGATTAATATTCATCCTGCGCTGTTACCAAATTTCTGTGGGAAAGGGCTTTATGGAATGAAAGTACATCAAGCAGTTATCGAATCAGGAGTAAAAATAACCGGAGTTACTGTCCATTTTGTTGATGAGCATTATGACACAGGTTCAGTAATTTTACAGGAGAAGGTTGAAGTTTTACCTGATGATACCCCTGAAAGATTAGCAGAAAGGGTTCTTAAAGTTGAACATAGAGTTTATCCTGAGGTAGTTAAAGCTTTATGTAACGGAAAGTTAAAAGTTAAAGATAGGGAAATTGTTTGGAAAAAATAAGTTCGTTGAATATAAGAAGAGCCATTATAAGCGTTTGGAATAAAGAAGGAATTATCCCTTTGGCGCAGTCACTTTTAAAAAGAGGGGTAGAAATATTTTCAACAGGAGGAACTTATAAGAGATTAGCCGAAGCGGGGATAGAAGTCTCTAAGATCGAAGACTTAACACATTTCCCGGAAATTCTCGGTGGCAGAGTGAAAACTCTTCACCCTTCAGTATTTGCCGGAATCCTTGCTGATGGTAATAACCCTTCACATAAAAGAGACCTTGAATCTGTCTCTGTATCAGAGTTTCAACTTGTTGTCGTGAACCTATATCCTTTTGCAGAAACATATCGTTCAGGTGAACAGAGTCCTGAAAAGATTATCGAGATGATTGATATTGGTGGACCCAGTATGCTGCGTGCAGCTGCAAAAAATTATAAGAATGTTGCTGTTCTTTCAGATCCGGAGCAATATGAAAGATTTCAGGAGCGTTTAGAGAGCAATAAGATAGATGTTGAATATCGTCGGGAACTAGCAAGAGCAGTTTTTATGAAAAGCGCTTTATATGATTCAGATATTTTGAACTATTTCTCGGAATGTGGTGAAGAGGAAATGCCTCAATTATTATTTGGAGCGTATAAAAAATGCAACACACTTCGATATGGTGAGAATCCAGATCAGAGAGCCTCCCTATATGCTCCTGTTTATAATAAAAAATGGGGGCCTTTTAGAAAATTGCAGGGGAAAGAGATATCATATAACAATTATGTTGATTGTCTATCCGCTTATCGGATAGTTGCCGGCCTGGAGGGCGCAGCTTGTGTCAATATTAAACATAGAAATCCCTGCGGTTTTGGTGTTGGAGAAACGGCATTAGATGCATATAAAAGAGCAGTAAAGACCGATCCAGTTAGTTATTTTGGCGGTATTGTTGGTGTGAATTGCATTGTTGGTGAAGAATTGGCTGAAGAATTCACTAAAAGTTTTCTCGAATGTATTGTAGCACCGGGGTTTACAGATGACGCTCTGAAAGTTTTAAGCAGGAAGAAAAGGTTAAGACTTCTAATACCAAACCCTTCTGATCTTGAAACAAGTTTTGATTTGAGAAGCTATGGCAAAGGAATATTAGTTCAGGAGATACAAAACTCTCTGGATAATGAAAGTTCATGGGATGTGGTTACTGAAAGGAAGCCTGAAGCTGAGCAGATGATTGCAGCTCGTTTGGGATGGCATTTAGTCAAGGCTGTTAAATCAAATGCTATTGTATTGAGCGATAGAGATGGAGCTGTTGGAATTGGGGCTGGACAGATGTCAAGGGTAGATTCTTTAAAAATTGCAATAAGGAAAGCGAAAGAAGCTGAGATATCTACACAGGATTCAGTTATGGCATCAGACGCATTCTTCCCTTTTAGAGATTCAATTGACCTTGCGGCTGAGTATGGCATTGCGGGGATAATTCAGCCTGGGGGAAGCATAAGGGACAAGAATGTAATTGCTGCCTGTAATGAGCATAAACTTTTTATGATATTCACTGGGAAAAGAGTTTTTAAACATTAACACTACAACACAACTTGAGAAATTAAATACTATTGATGTTGAGTTATAATTAATGATAATTACACAATCCCGACAAGTCGGGACAAAAAAGATTAAGTGACGTGATAGAGTTAAAATATTTCTGGAGTAGTTATGGGACTTAGATTCTTCAATATTTTTTCGGGAGATATTGGCATAGATCTTGGTACTGCAAATACGTTGATATATATGAAGGGCAAGGGGATTATTTTAAATGAGCCCTCGGTTGTTGCTCGTTCCACACATGATGAAGAAGTAGTTGCTGTTGGTGTTGAAGCGAAGGAGATGATTGGTAAAACTCACAGAGATATTGCTACTGTCAGACCTTTAAAAGATGGAGTTATTGCCGATTTTGAGATGACTGATAGTATGATTAGGGGATTTATCAGGAAAATTAATATAAGCCGTATAGCTCGACCGAGAATGGTTATATGCATACCTTCGGGTATTACGGAGGTAGAAAAAAGAGCAGTGAAAGATTCTGCTGATAGAATGAATGCAAGTAGTGTTTATTTAATTGAGGAGCCTGTCGCTGCAGCAATTGGAATAGGGATAGATATATCAAAACCTGTGGGTAATATTATTGTAGATATTGGTGGAGGGACCACTGAAATTGCAGTGATTGCATTAAATGGTATTGTTACAAAGCAAACAATTCGGATTGCCGGCGATGAGATGGATGATGCAATTATCCAATATTTTAAAGGTGAGCACAATCTATTAATTGGTGAAAGAACTGCTGAATGGATAAAGTGTAAGATTGGTTCTGCTATGCCAATTAATGATTCTACAATGCCTGTAAAGGGGCGCAGTCTTATTGCGGGAATACCTAAGACAATTGAAGTTTCATCAGTTGAAATTAGAGAATGTCTGAAAGATACTGTGGATTTAGTTATTCAGGCAGTTAAACAGGCTCTTGAAATGACTCCTCCAGAGCTCTCATCTGATATTCTGGATAGGGGAATTATTTTATCAGGTGGAGGAGCTTTATTAAAAGGGCTTGATCAGCGAATTCGGGTTGAAACAGACCTTCCTGTAAATGTCGCTGAAGACCCTCTATTATCAGTTGTTACAGGTACAGGTATAGTTATTGAAAATATTGATAAGTATAAAGAGGTTCTGGTTTAATTATAGGTGGTGTCGGTTACCAGTTATCCGTTGTTAGTTGCTCCGGAGGTCACAACTGATTCCTTTGGAAAGTCACTTTGGGAAAAAATAGTCGGGGTTGACAATTGAATAAATTAAGATGGGAAAATGCAGAAGACAAAGTTTACTAAAATTCTAATATCTAAACACTTTACCCCGTGTAATATTTTGTTCTTCCTATTCTTCTGTTATCTTTTTTTTACCCCGTTAATAGTGCCTTTATTCATCTTTTATTATTTTTTCTTTACTTATTACACGGGGTAAACAATTTTTAAAATTCAAATGTTCAAATACTCCAGACTATTTATCAATTATCAGGTCGATACCTGTGAATACCTTTTGGAATTTAGATTTTGGTTAATTCGGATTTGTTTAGTATTTATAATTTCGTGTTTAGGTTTTTTTGTCGGGTAGCAATGTATCTAATACCACTGACAATGAACAACGGACATTACTTAATTTAATATGTTGAAAAAAGTTTTTGGATTCATCTTTGATTTTCATGAATACTTAGTATTTTTCATTCTTGTTGCTATGTCTTTTGTCGTTTTAATGATGAATAAAGTTCCTCAAGTTCGTGCAATTCAGGGAGATATTGTCAACATTTTTTCTTTTGTAAACTATCCTAATATCTGGATAAACCAGCTTTCAAATCTTATTAAAGAGAATCAAAATTTGAAAGAAGAAAATTTAAGACTTTCTCTTTTAAATGCTGAGTTGAAAGAATATTATATAGAGAATCAACATTTACGAAGTATGCTAAATTTTGTTGATTCAACACAATTAGATATTGTTCCAGCAAGAGTTTTAAATCGGGGTACAACCCCTATTTTTAATTCAATTCTTATTAATGTAGGTAGTAATCAGGGTGTCGAACCCAATTCAGCTGTTATCACCGCAAAAGGAGTTGTAGGTAAAACAGTATCAGTGGGGGACAACACTACTCTTGCTCAAATCTTTACGGATGTTAATTTCCGAATAAGTGCAAAGTTTCAAATGTCACGTGTTTTAGGGATTGTACAATGGCGTTCCGAGGGTTTGGCAGAAGTTAGGGAAATTCCCAAAACTGCTATAATTCTTCCTGGAGAAAAAGTCATAACTTCTGGATACAGTGATATATATCCGGCAGCTCTTCTAATTGGAGAAGTTATAGATATAAAGCCATCCGCAGATGGTCTTTATCAGACAGCTGTTATCCAACCGAGTGTAGATGTAAACTCAATTGAAGAGGTTTTTGTTATTCTTTCAAAAAGATGCTACGAAAAATTATAGTTTTATTCTGTTTTAGTTTATTAACGATTTTAGTACAGTTGTTATTCGTTCCATGGATGACAATTCGTGGCATACGTCCGGACTTTATTCTGATTCTTGTTCTTTTAGTGGGACGCTTAGAAGGTCGGATGGTAGGACAACTGTATGGGTTTAGTATTGGCTTATTAATTGATGCTATTGGTATAGGGTCATTTTTGGGGCTATCCGCACTTACAAAAACAATTTCAGGTTTTTTTTCGGGCTATTTAAAAAATCAGAGGGGTAAGATGAACGTATTTTCTTACTATGCTATACCTGTAGTGATTATCTTTTTTCATTTTATAATATTTTATTTGGTCAATTTCAAAAATGCTGAAATTACAACATATAATGTGATTTTAAGGTACGTAATTCCCACATCAATATATACAAGCGTTTTTTATATTTTATTTGACCATTTTCTTCAATTGGAATCTGAATAGTAATGTTTTATTCTCAAAATGCAGTTTCATTTGAGAGAAGGAACTTCCTTCTTTTTATAATATTTGCCTTTTTTGCTGTTTTGATTGGTAGGTTATATCGAATCCAAATAGTTCAATATAGTAGATTTTTTGGTATTGCAGAGGCAAATAGAATTAGAATTGTGCCATTAGAGGCGCCAAGGGGAATTGTTTATGATCGTAATGGACAAATAATAGCAGATAATAAGTCGCAGTATAATGTAAATATTATTCCATTCGAAATCCGTTCTTCAGAGAAAACATACAATATACTGGGAGATTTTCTTGGATTCACAAAAGATCAAATTCAAAAGCGTTTAAAGCGTAATTATCATGGACAGTTTTCGCCTACTAGAGTTGCTGGAGACATTGATTTTAAAACATTAACCAATTTAGAGGAACATAAATTGGATCTACCAGGTGTACTTTACTCGTTTGAACCAATCCGTTCATTTCCATCAAGAGCGAATTTAGCTCATGTTCTTGGATATCTTCGGGAAGTAAATAAGAAGGACTTAAAAAATATAAAGCATTTTGGATATCGTGCTGGAGATTTAATCGGATGGAAAGGAATAGAGAGAGAATATGAAAGTATTCTCAGGGGTACGCGAGGATATGATTACTTGCAGGTGGATGTGCATGGACGGGAGGTCGGAAATCTTCAAAATAAAAAGAAAGTTTTGCCAAAACCTGGTAATGATTTGTATTTGACAATTGACCTCGATCTTCAGGTTTATGCTGAATCAATTATGGGAGACGGGAAAGGCGTAATAATAGTAGTGGATCCGAACAATGGTGAAATTTTATCTCTTGTTAGTAAACCAGATTATTCTCCAAACCTATTTTCAGGAATTGTTGAATCGAGTGCGTGGGATAAGCTCAGAGAAGATACTGAGCGACCTTTATATAATCGTGTTACTCAAGGTACTTATTCTCCTGGCTCAGCATTCAAAATAGTTGCGGCTATGGCTGCTCTGGAAAACGGTATTGTTGATTCAAATTGGACAGTTCGATGTAGGGGAAAATATCGGCTCGGCAGAAGGGTTTTTAAATGCTGGAAAGAGAGAGGTCACGGACGAATGAATATGCATGATGCAATAACAAATTCATGCAATGTTTATTTCTATAACTTGATTAGAAAGATGGATATTGATATTTGGGCTGATAATGCCAGAAATTTTGGGTTCGGGACTAAAACAAATATTGATTTGCCAGAAGAGTCGATTGGAGTTGTTCCCGATACAAAATTCTTGGATCGTAAATATGGAGTTGGAGGCTGGTCAGAAGGAAATAAGTTGAACCTGGTTATTGGACAGGGAGATTTATTAGTAACCCCAATTCAGATGGCACGATTTATTGCTGCCCTGGCTACTCGAGGTAAACTAGTCCAACCTCATGTTGGATTGAGATATTATGCCAGAGAACTAAATAAATTTGTTTTATTCTCTGCAGAAAGTGATTCGATAGAATATTATTCAGAACCTACATGGGAGTTCATTCAGCATAGTATGTGTGATGTAGTGAATCATAGAAATGGAACGGGACGCGCTGCGAGAGTTAGAGGGTTGAAAATTTACGGTAAGACTGGAACTGCACAGAATCCGCGTGGAGATTCTCATGCATGGTTTATAGGTTTTACAAAAGAGGAAGATTGTTCTATAGCAGTTGTAGTTTTAATAGAGCATGGGGGGTCTGGTGGTGCGGTAGCTGCTCCGATTGCAAGAAAAATATTCAAATATTGTTATGATAAAACTAAAAATAAAATGATTGCAAGTAGTGGAAGTTCTAAAATTTAGAGAAAAGCGTTCGTTATTAAAGCCTTTCTCAAATACTAATGTTTTGCTTATAATATTAGTAACTGCGCTTTGTTGCATAGGATTATTAGCACTTTATAGTGCATCACTTCATATTGATTTACCATTCTTCAAAAGAGTCGTTGGTAAACAGTTTGTATGGATTATATTGGGTGTTATATTAGCAACTGTCGTTTTCTTTGTTCAGAAAAAGATTTTTTTTGATACAGCGTATCTTCTTTATTTAGTTGGAATAGTTCTCATATTATTAACATATATTGTAAGTAAATCCCCAACTGGGGCAAGCAGATGGATTAGTGCAGGGCCTTTTCATTTTCAACCATCTGAGTTCATGAAAATATTTGTTATACTGGCTATTGCCAGATATCTATCAAGTACGGACATTTCTCTTTCTGACTTCAGGTCTCTTATAATGCCCGTTCTTTTTTCACTGGCTCCTATGGTGATTATTCTGAAACAACCAGATTTAGGTACTTCAATGATCTATTTTATTCTTGTTTTTCCGATGTTATTTTGGGCTGGTGCAAGATTATTTCATATTTTTGTTATTCTGTCACCTATTATAAGTATTATTACGGCATTTAATTTTTATACATTTTTTGTGTGGGTTGTTTTACTTCTCCTTATATTCTATTTGAGTAAGGAAAAACTGTGGGTCTCTATAGGTTTGTCAATATTAAACTTATCTTTAGGATTTATGACTCCTTTTTTATGGAATAGATTGAAGACTTATCAGCAGAACAGGATATTGACTCTTTTTAATGTGAATGCTGATCCGCAGGGGGCAGGGTACCAGGTGATTCAGTCACAAATCGCAATCGGGTCCGGTGGACTATTTGGAAAAGGCTTAGGACAGGGAACGCAAACTCATTTAAAGTTTCTTCCAGAACAACACACTGATTTTATTTTTTCAGTAATAGGTGAAGAGTATGGTTTTATAGGAGTTGTATTTCTGCTTTTATTGTTTTTAATAATGATAATGGTCTTATTGACATTTGCATATCGCTTAAGAGATAAATTTAGTTCACTTGTAGTCATGGGAATAGTGAGTACTTTATTGCTTCATGTGGTAATAAATGTGGCTATGACAATTGGTTTAATGCCAGTTACAGGTTTGCCTTTACCATTTCTTAGCTATGGAGGTTCGTTTATTACTACATGTTTTATTTGTATTGGTTTAGTTTTAAATATAAATGCTGAAAAGCCTGGATAGGCAAGACTTCAGTTACGGGTTAAAACGGATTTCTGTACCCCGAAGCTCCGCTTCGGAAATTGTTTTTTTAATGTCTCATTATATTTGCGAAGCGGAGCTTCGGGGTACCAATAAAATCTATTACTGAGGTTTTATCTGAATAGGACACATAAGCATTGCTTTTTTGAGGAATTTTTGTAACTTTTAATGCGATTTATTATGTTTTAATTTGGAAAAACGAAAAATTTAATGAAAACTAGAATTTTTGAAATCTCATTTGTATTAGGAATGCTTTTTATTTTCTCTACTTATATTGCATCCTCTTATGCTGTCGCATCCCCTAAATCAGATAAGAAGCAATCATCAAAAGAGGATATTGCAAAGAAAGTTTCTAATCTAGAAAATAAGGTCACAAACCTAACGACGAAGATGAATAAAGTTGTAAAAGCTGTTAATAGGCTTTCAAAGCGAGTTACAGAATTAGAGAAAGAAGTCCCGACAAGTCGGGATGCTGAACTGAGAAGTCACATTGAATCAATGGAAAACTCCATTAAGAAGTTGGATAGTGTAACAAAATCTCTTTGTAGTGATATTTTGGATTTACAACGTCAGATTGATGCTACTGGGAAAAGAGCTCTTTATGCTGACAGTATAAATTTTGAAGTCCTTTCGCAATTAGTTATTCTTGAAAATCGTATCACGTCACTTGGAACCAGTCTGAATGAATATAGATCAATCAGTCAAGGAAGTAGCCGTACAAAATCTACTTCTTCAACTGATTCTTACCGAGAGCGATATCTCCAGGCTCTCTCTTTTCATCAAAACAATCAAAATGAAGAATCTATCGAGTTGTTTCATCAACTTATTGCTGAAGATAAGAATCATGAGCTTGCTGATAATGCACAGTACTGGATAGGAGAATGTTATTATTTTTTGAAGGAGTATCAACGTGCGATCATTGAATTCGAGAAGCTTTTTTCTTTCCCGAATACAAATAAAAGCGATGATGCACAGTTTAAGTTAGGGCTTTGGTATGCTGCTCTCGGTAATAGAGAGAAAGCAATTGATGAATTTCAAAGACTAATAGATTATTTTCCCCAAAGTGAATATGTTAAAAGAGCAAAACAATTTATAAAGTGATACTATGGTAAAAAGAATTTATTTTTTAACATCTGAAATTGTACCATTTGCTGAGACTTACAGCCTGGCAACTTTTTCAAAAGAGATACCGGTAGTTTTCAATGAGCGTAAATACGATTTTAGATTAATGATGCCCAGGTACGGGTTTATAAGCGAGAGAAGGTATATCCTTCGAGAAGTAATCAGGCTAAGGGAAATGGAGCTAAGGTACAGGGAACAAGATGTAAAAGCATGTGTTAAATCTGCTTTTATTCCGAATACAAAAGTGCAGGTATATTTTCTAGATCACGATGATTATTACACTCCTACAGATACCGATCTTTACATACCAAAGGACGATTCTGATAATAATTTAAATTCTATCAGATTTGGATATTTTGGCTCATCAGCTTTAACAACATTGAATTACCTTCGTTGGAAACCTGAAGTGATTATTTGCAATGATTGGCAGATGAGTATAATTCCACTACTTATCAATTCTGATTTATTGAACAGAGAATATTTTGACGGAGCGAAAGTAATTCAAATTCTTCACTCAAAAACACCATTATCTTTGTATAATATTTCAGAATATGAGAGTGTGGGCTTAAAGGACATTGATCTGACATATGTTCGTAATAATAAACTGGATTGTGTTGCAGCATCTGTTCAATTGTGTGATCACACGATGATACTCAATGCAGAAAAGGATTTAACTGAAGAATATCAAAAAGATCCGATTTTTAAGGAACTTTTTGATAAGAGGAATATTAGTTCTTATAATATGAATGGTGAGACTCCAGAAGATTGGCAAAAATTAGCGGGTGAAATTATCAGGGTTGTGGAACAGCTTTAAGATAAAGAATAGCCTTAAGGGGCAATCTATCTATTTTAAAAAATTTAGTAGTATCAAAAGATTTCTATTTTTACTCCCTTTTGGTCTATTGTTATTTGTTAATATGTGTGAGGAAAAGATACCTATTCTGCAACAAAAAACTTCTTTAGTATTTACCGATACATCTGTGAGTGATGGAATGATTTCTGACACGACGCAGTTAGTTGCTCCTAAACTTGGTTCAAGCAAACTTTTACTAACCGGTAATAATGATGAAGTGAGCGCTTATTCTCTTTTAAGATTTGATAATTTTAATACTCTGCCAGATACTTTGGATTCGGTAGTTTGTGTAACTTTAAAATTGCTATCTTCAACACAGATACCCTATGATAGTCTGTTGCAACCTGATATTGATGTTTCTGTGTCTTTATTAAAAAGTGATACAGAATTGAATTGGTCTGAAGATAGTTCAAGTAACAGAGATTTTTATTTAGAAGGATTTGATTTAATTAAATTTAGTGTTGCTTCTTTCAATAATTATGATACGGTTGAATTTGTGTTATCTGATACAATTATTTCATCCTGGAGGGATTCGTTAATTACTAATTATGGGGTTGTTATTCAGCTAACGGAACCCACTGAAAATTCTATGGTGTCATTTTACTCAAGAGAAAACCCAAGTTATTCACCAATTCTTGAGGTTGAGTATCTTTTAGAAGGAGATACAGTTAATACAAAATTGAGTTTTTATCCTACTGCCGATATTTCTATACTTAATTTTAATAAAACTGATATTGATTCAAGACATTTGATAGTAAGTAATGGTCAATCTTTCCGCACGTTCTTGAATTTTGGTCTATCGAATGTAATTACTGACAAGAATTGTGTAATAATGGAAGCATTGTTACACCTGAAAATTGACACTACACTTACAAAAACTTACAGGGACAATATCTATTTCTATGTAACTCTATTGGATTCTGCAACTGATTGGTGTAATCCTGAATATTTTTCGGATGTTGATGAAGCTGAAACAGGTGCATACGTTTCTGAAGGTGATACATCTTTGACTCTTTATATAAGTAAAACTATTCAAAAATATACAAGTGAGTATAGGGAAAATTTTGGAATGATGCTCTGGGCATCTCCTTCTACGCTTGATATCTCGGTTCTAAGTTTGTTTAGCACTTCCTATCCGGATTCTACAAAAAGACCATATTTGGAAATACTTACAATGAAAGAAGAATAATTAATATGCGCAAACTTCTGGCTTTACTTATACTATCTTCGACTGTTGCATTTGCTCAGAATTCATTTTATTCTTCTTACGGTTTTGGCATAGAATCACTATCCCTGCCGGTAAGAATGATTGGAATGGGAAATACTGGAAATGCGGTAGAAGATTCTTTGAGTTTAAATACATTGAATCCTGCTTTCTGGAATGGCTTTTTGACTACTTCTTTGCAAGGGCAAGTAGAGTCATCTTTTTTGAATGTACCGGATGTTCCATTTAATAATATGCTTTCCAGGTTTATGGGATTTTCATTTAAATTGCCAATCAGTAAAAAGATCGGGGTAGCTCTTGGTGTAATGCCTACAACTCGAGTACATGCGAAAAATACCTTCGTTGATTCAACGGCGTTCAGTGATTCCTTTGTAGAATATAAATATTCTATTGAAGCACTAGGCGGAATTTCAGAGTTTTTCATCGGAGGTGGATATAAAATTAATCCGCAGTGGCGGGTTGGTATAAAAATGCAATTATACTTTGGTAATTATGTTAATAAAGGAAGTGCAGATATTAATAATAATGGTGTAGTCGATAGCTATTATAACAGACGAATGGATGTAAATGGTTCTAAAATTGGTTTGGGAGTTGCCTGGGTTGACAAAAGTGGAAAACTCTGTTTATCTGGATATGTAAATCAAAGTATAAAATTTAAATATAGCACAGAATATGACTACTTCTACGGACCTGACAGTACAGTAGGTTTTAAATCTTTGAATTACCCATCATCTTATAGAATAGGTGTAAGTAAAAAGTTACCAAAGAATCTCGCATTCAATGCGGATTTCCGTTTTACGAAAGTGTCCCATTCTCTGTTTAATAATTTTTACCAATTTGATCGAACGTCTTCGAATGATTCTTATTTCGTCGGCGTTGGACTGGAGAAACTGCCTGCGAATATAAGAGGAAATAAATTTCTAAAAAGATTATTCATACGTATTGGGGCTTACTATAAAACAGAACCATTTTACTATTTTCAAACAGTAGTAGAAGAGTACGGTGCAAGTTTTGGAATTGGAGTTCCTTTTCATAGGGGCTTCGATCGATTAGATCTGGCTATAGTAGCCGCTAAAAGAAATGGCTTCCTGAGTGAAAAAATTGGGAGCGAAAAAGTAATATCATTACATATTGGTGTCACAACAGGTGAAATTTGGTTTAGAAAGCTTAAAAGATATTAGTTAGAAAGGTATTTATAATGAAAATTAAAACCCTTATCAAAACATTTCTTATTATAATTTTTCTATTTGCAAGTATTTATATGATTAATTGTGTGCCTCCGTCAACCGAAGTGGTTGATGAAGCTGCGCGACTTGAATCGATTGAAAAAGCGCATCAGGATTCCATAAGAAAAGGTAAGTGTGAACGTTACCTAAGTTTTGCTTATAGTTATTACCAGAACCAGGATTGGCAAAGAACAATAGATAATTACCGTAAAATGGTTGATTTGGGATGTGAGGAAGATTATGCTAATGATATATTTCGCTACTACGGAAGAGCATATCAGCAGTTAGCGGCGGAAAACCCTGCTTATTATGACAGTGCTTTATTTATTTATTTGAAAGGTGAAGAATACTTGCCAAATGATATGTTTCTGCATAAAAATATTAGTTATATATATCATATGCAGGGGAAGAGTGATCTGGAAATTCGAGAGTACGAAAAGATGGTAGAACTTAATCTGGATAATATTGAACTGTACAGGAAATTGGTGAAGCTCTGCTTTTCAGCTGAGCGCTATGATGATGTTTTATGGGCAATTAAGGAAATTCTAAGGCTGAATCCTAACGACGAGCAAGCTATTAATGACCAATTGACTGCATACGCTAAACTCGGCAAAGATATTACGATGATTCAGAAAGAGCAGTGGGAAAAGAATCCTGATAATGTGCGTTATGGTTTGGATTATGCTGCTGCCCTTTCGGATCAGCTTCAATATGACAAAGCGATTGAAGTTTATAAAAAAGTTGCTGCTATTGATCCGAAAAACCGGGAAGCTTATGAAAATCTTGGGAAATTATATTATGCTTTAGACAAAAATGAAAAGGCTATTGAAACTTACATTCATATTAACAAGAATATATTACCTCGAGACCTCGAAGTTATTCAAAATATTGTAAAGGGTTATCAACTACTGTTCAATTTTAAAGAAGCTTATCGTTGGGCTGAAAAAGCTGTAGAAATCGGTGGTTCAAGTTTAGCATATAAAATACGTGCGGATTTATATTACTCTGCCGCTGATTATTATACCGGTGATAAACAGGCTAATTTCGAAGACAAACTGGTGTACAAATTAGCCTATGATGATTACCGTAAAGCTTTACAAATGGGCAATCAGAGCGTTAAAAAGAGAATTGATTTTTTAAAAGAGTATTTGATTCCCTCAAAAGAAGATTGGTTTATGCATAAGTATGATGATACAGGTGCTGAGAGGAAAATATTTCGTCCCAGGGGAAATAACTATAATTGGATAACGGCTGAAGCAAAGAAGGATTGATGAAAATAATTTTTGGGGCTGACCACGGCGGCTTCAAGTTAAAATCTGCTCTTGTGAAGTATGCAGGAAATTTAGGATATGAAGTTGTAGATGTTGGTACTTTTTCGAGCAAACCAGTAGACTATTCCGATTATGCAAAAAAAGTAGCAAAAGAGGTAGCAGATGGTGATACTGATTCTGGTGTTTTAGTTTGCAGAACGGGAGTAGGTATGAGTATTTCTGCAAATAAAATTACCGGTGCCAGAGCTGCTCTTTGTTATTCTGAAAAAATTGCCGAACTAAGTCGTTCACATAACGACGCCAATATCCTTTGTTTGGGAGCTGATTTTATTGATTTAGAAGAGGCAAAGAGAATTTTTGAAAAATGGATAGATACCCGTTTTGAGGGTGGACGCCACAAAAAAAGGGTTGAAAAAATCAAAGAATTAGAGAGGTATTGATTTGAACTTTGAATTTTTAAGTCAACAAGATTCAGAAGTAATGTCCGCTATAAAAGGAGAGTTTGAGCGTGAGCGGTGGACTCTTGAACTCATAGCTTCAGAGAATTTCGTCAGTCCGGCGGTTTTGGAGGCAGCTGGAAATGTCATGACCAATAAATATGCTGAGGGCTATCCTTCAAAGAGATATTACGGCGGCTGTGCTTCTGTTGATCAGGCGGAAAATTTGGCTCGTGATCGAGTGAAAGAATTGTTTAATGCAGAATATGCGAATGTTCAACCGCATTCAGGTTCACAGGCAAATATGGCAATATATTTTTCTTTTCTGAATGTAGGTGATACTGTTTTAGGGATGGATTTAGCCCATGGTGGACATCTCACACATGGCAGCCCGGTTAATTTTTCAGGAAAGTTGTTCAATATTGTTTCCTATGGTGTAAAGCGGGAGACCGGGAGAATAGATTATGACCGGATGGCAGTTGTTGCAAAGGAGCATAAACCAAAAATGATAATAGCTGGTGGAAGTGCATACCCACGCTTTATTGATTTCGCAAAATTCCGTGAAATTTCTGATAGTGTCGGTGCATTTCTCATTGCTGATATTGCTCATCCTGCAGGTTTAATTGCAACAGGATTGCATCCCAGTCCGCTTCCCTATTGTCATGCGGTTACTTCAACAACTCATAAAACATTAAGAGGACCTCGAGGTGGATTAATACTAATGGGGAAGGATTATGAAAATCCTCTCGGAATTACTGCACGTAAATCTGGCAGAACAAAAATGATGTCGGAAGTTATTGATTCTAATGTAATGCCGGGAATTCAGGGTGGTCCGTTGATGCATATAATTGCGGCAAAAGCTGTTGCCTTTGGAGAAGCATTGAAACCTTCTTTTAAAGTTTATACCCAACAAATTATTGATAATGCAAAAGTTCTTGCTGAGGAGCTTATAAAATTTGGTTACAATCTCATTTCTGGTGGTACGGATACACATTTAATGCTTGTTGATCTTACAAATAAGGGAATTTCAGGAAAGGCTGCAGAAAAAGCTCTTGAAGTGGCGGGAATTACTACTAATAAAAATATGGTTCCTTTTGATCAACGCAGTCCTTTTATCACAAGTGGTGTAAGAATTGGAACTTCTGCTGTGACCACTCGCGGTATGAAAAAAGATGAAATGCAGCTCATAGCAAAATTCATTGATAGAGTTCTTTCAAACCATGAAAATGAGAAAATAAAAAAATCTGTTCGTGAAAGTGTTAGGAAATTATGTGAACATTTCCCCCTTTACCAAGAAATAAATGTATAGGTAGTTTATGAAATGCCCATTTTGCAATTCACCGGATACCAAAGTAGTTGACTCTCGCACCGCTCAAAAAAATAATGCAATTAGACGAAGGCGCGAGTGTTTAGATTGTGGTCATAGGTTTACTACTTATGAGTATGTTGTTGAATATCCACTTGTGATAATTAAGAATGATGGAAGAAGAGAGGAGTATGTTAGAACGAAATTGCAAGAAAGCATAAAAATTGCTTGTAATAAGCTTCCAATATCTCCCGAAAGGTTAGAATTAATAGTTATGGATATTGAGAAAGAGATAGAAGAAGTTTCTGGTGGTGAAGTAGCTTCAAGTTATATTGGTGAACTTGTTATGAAGCACCTTAAAGAATTAAATGAAGTGGCATATATTCGTTTTGCATCAGTATATAAAAGGTTCAGAGATCTGGATGAGTTCAAAGACCAGATAGAAAAATTTTCAGCTTAAATTGATTAATGTTTTCGAAAATATTTCTTTCTAATTATTGTCATAACGTAAAAATTGGTTCCTTCTGTTAATTGATAACGAACACCGATATGCTAAATCCTAATTTCTTCAGTTCAGTCGCCAGACGGGTCTCCGATGATTTTTAGAAACTATGACCATTAATCCGAAGAGAAGGGAACTTTTTATAAGGAATCTAAGTTTGAGAAAAGTCTTGTACTTTTTAAACTGTTAGTTTGATAGTTAAGTGAGGTAAAGTTATGATTTCGGATGAATTACTTAAAATTTTAGCCTGTCCAAAATGTAAGGGTGACCTCGAATATGACCGTGAAAATGATAAATTGATTTGCAATGCCTGTCGATTGAAGTATGAAATTAAAGATGATATTCCCATTATGCTTATTGATGAAGCTGAGAAATTTTAGATTTTAGAGAATTATTCTTGTTTCTTTGGTTGAAATACCAGTAATTTTGCCAGCAAAAATGGAGAAATTATAGAAGATTTGCTAAAGATTTTTAATAAGAATTAACGAAGAAAGATACAGTTTCGTTAAAAAGTATTTCTTTATATGGTTTATAGAAACCGAATGTCTTTATAATGTTCGGTTTTTTGTTGCCAGGAGGTTTAAATGAAAAAATTATTGGCTGCTTTTTTTATAGTTATAACTATGAGCTGCGTTGTATTTGCTCAAAGTGAAGCTGGTGCAATTTGGTTATTGATTAATCCAGGCGCAAGGTCCGGTGGTATGGGTGAAGCCGGAGTTGCAGTTGCAAATGATGCTTATGCCAGTTATTGGAATCCAGCCGGATTGGGTTTTCAGCATGGGCGCGAAGCGGCACTTATGCATACTAATTGGCTTCCGAATCTGGCTTCTGATATTTATTATGATTTTATTGGTGGAAGATATTTTGTCCGGAATCTTGGTACATTTGGTGGGAATATAATCATAATGAATCTGGGTGAGCAGATAGCAATGGATGAGAGGGCTAATTATCTTGGCACATTTGCATCTTATATGATGGCTGTAACCGGATCATATGGAACTGCACTGAGCAGGACATCATCTATAGGTGTAAGTGTTAAGATGATTCATCAACATCTTACAGATATTCTTGCAGGTGCAGAGAAGGGTAAAGGATATTCCACTAATTTTGGATTTGATTTTGGTTATCTTAAAAAAGAATTTTTACTGAAAGGGCTCGCTTTTGGTGCAACTATTTCGAATATTGGACCAAAAATTGCCTTTATTGATGTAGCACAAGCCGACCCAATGCCTACTAATTTAAAAATAGGCCTGGCTTATACAATTAAGGGTGAATACAATAAAATATCAATAGTTTATGATATAAATAAACTGCTGGTAGCCTCTTATCCGAACCGAGATATCGATGGTGATGGGAAAATTGGAGGCTATAATGAGCATGATAATAAGCATCCGGTTACCGGTGGTGAGTATAATAAAGATGGACGGCGAGAGACAGCTTATTCTGATGAATGGTATTTAGGAATTTTCACATCATGGATTGATGATTGGTTATTACTATATGATTCGGACGCTGATGGTATTGGTGATAAGGATGAAGATGGAAATACAAAGGATGGATCATTTTCGAGGGAATTTGAAAAATTGAATCATAATTTCGGAATAGAATATTGGTACTCGGATTTATTCGCTATCAGAGTGGGATTTATCTATGATAAAATGGGGAAGATCCTTATGAAAGACAAATATCCGGTTCCAACTTTTGGTGCTGGTCTGAGGTATGCCGGATTGGGATTTGACTTTGGTTATACTGCTGGAGATCCAGGTCATCCTCGTCAAAATACTATGCTATTCTCCTTAAATATAAATTTCTAATTATTTGATTGAGTATTTTTTAAAATTTAATATTTGCTTCCCCAAGTATTTTCTGCAAAATGATGAAAAAAATAGCCATATCAGTTTTGATACTATTGCCGTTTATACTTTTTGCCTTTAATAAGTCAAATGTATCTATAAATCCAGTATATCATAAAAGTCAGCGACTAAAAGTAAATCCTGTTTCTGGAGCGGTAAAAATTTGTGCACTTCGTATATCTTTTCCTGAAGACGATAATGATGCCACAACAGGAGACGGTAGATTTCTAATGTCTGCAGATATAAGCGATACAATCTGCCAGTCTTTTCGGATTGATCCTCCACCTCACAAAAAAGCGTATTTCAAAGACCATATTCGTGCTGCAGCTAATTACTTTTATAATGTTTCGAAAGGGCATGCAGTAATAGACACAGTAAATTCTGAAGTCTATCCTCTAATAGATAGTTTGACTTTTCAGGTTTCGCAAAAAATGGATTATTATCATCCCTTTTTGCAAGAGGATTCTATTGATGTACGACTTGCGAGACTTTTTCAAGAATCCGTACTTAAAGCTGACTCCGCTGGGATAGATTTTTCTCAATACGAGATTGTAATCATTTTTCATGCAGGTGTTGGTCAGGATTTTGATCTTTTCCTTGATCCGACGCCTTATGACATTCCTTCTGCTTACTTGAACTTAAATGACTTCAGAATGGCTTTCGCACCTGACAACCCTAACTATGAGGGAATAGCAGTTGAGAATTCAAGTTTTTTTATTAAAGAAGGAATAATTCTTCCGGAAACTCAGAACCATTTGCTGTTCTCTAATTGGGAGGATGTTTTTGGTGATGCAACAAGTCCATGCGAATACCAGATCGGTCTCAACGGAACTTTCGCTTTTATGATGGGATTTTACTGGGGGTTACCGAGTTTATATGATACAGAGACAGGAGCAACTGGAATAGGAAAATTCGGATTGATGGATCAAGGCTCTGCAAATTTAAATGGACTTATACCGGCAGTACCGTCAGCCTGGTCAAGAGTCTTTCTGGGTTGGGAAGATCCTGTTATAGCTGATGTTGATCAAATTGTCAATTTGCATCATGTAGAGACTACGTCTGATACAACGGTCTGGAAAGTTCCAATAAATGATACTGAATATTTTTTAGTAGAAAACAGATATGCTTCCGTCCGACCGGGAGTGAGTTTGGATAGTATTCAATATAGAATCTACATTGAAAATGGAGAAGATGAATGGCCTTCTATTTTCCCACTGATAATAGATTCGATTGGTGCTGTATTCTCAGAACAAACAGGTGTTCTTCTCTCAGTACCAAGATATGATGTAGGCCTTCCCGGATCCGGACTGCTGATATGGCATATTGACGAATCAGTTATCAATCCAAATCTTGCTGAAAATAGAATTAATGTGAATCGAGAACGCAGAGGTGTTGATCTTGAAGAAGGCGATGGAGCTCAGGATTTGGGTTATCCATCACAGATGCTTGGTGCCAGTGTAGATATTGGCTGGTTTTTTGACCCGTGGTTTGCAGGTAATGAGGGCTTCTGGGATATGAATCCAGAATATCCTGAAGATGAAGAGAAGCGTGTTGGATTCACCGATTACACCAATCCCTCTTCAAAAAGCAATGATTATGCCTATACGGGAATTTGTATTGATAGCATTGGTCCTGCTGGAGAGATAATGAACTTTAGGATAAAGAGAGAGAAATCACTCGATAATTTTCCTATTTTGCTTTCTTCAGATTTAGAATTATCTGCTCCACTTGCTATTGATTTAGTTTCTAATGATAATTCAAATGAATTTATAGTAGTTTCTGATACCATTTATTTGTTTGATTTTGATGGCAATATACTTCAGAAAGTTAAACTTCCCATAAATGTTCGATTACAAAAAGTCTGTTCGTCAGCATTTTATAAGAGAGAATCTGATAATATTTTATTTGTTTTATGCCAGGAGATAGATAGCTCTTTAACTGTCTCTGCATGGTCATTAAAAGATAGAAATATTGGTTTATTAAACTATAAAAATATTCCAGATTCCAAATTAACATCAAATATTTTGTTGTCTAATGGTGAATTATTGTTTGGAACTGAGAATTTGAAATCAGAAGAATTTCAATTAAATAAATATTTGTATTTTTCAGATTCTGTTGTGTCAACAAACCCCTATGATAAGCTATTTTACTTTATAGCTGGAGGAGGAAACAATACTTTTACTTTAACAGATAATGGTGATCTTTTCAAAATCACCTCTTCTCCATTTGGGTTTACTAAAATTGGTCAGATATCGAGTGTTCCGATCGGTGAAATGGTTGTAGGTTATATAAATGAAGGGACTAATGTTGATGCTGTTGCTTGTTCAAATGATGGAATTTATCTTTTAATTGATCCGGATACTGATGATAATAAATCAATTTTTTATCCTCTTAGAACCTATTATCCAAATCCAATTCTATCTGATATAGATGGCGATGATAAAGTAGAGATAGTAATTGCTGATTCACAAAAAGTTTATGCTTTTACAAGTCAGATGATTTTGGAATCTAATTTTCCTATTTCAATTCCGAACCAATATATAGGCAAATGTTTTGATCCGTACATGCTTACTAACGATGTTAATGGAGATGGAGTTTTAGATATAATTTCAAATATAAATAATATAGGAGTTATTGCATTTAATAAATCAGGAAAAGTCATTAATGGTTTTCCTATCGCATTTCCAAATATTAAAAAATCAACAATTTCCTTATTTAATTCATCAAAGGGTTCTGAACTAATTGCTGTCTCTAACAATGGTAAGGAGCTAATTGGCACTTTAATTGACTCTTTGTGTGTTTCTGAGAATTCTTGGTTATGCTATGGATGCAGACAAGATCGAAGTTTCTTTTATGACGTTAAAACAAAAGTTGAGGAAATTACATCCAGAAAATCCCTACTGGATAAAAAGAAGACTTTCAATTGGCCCAATCCAGTGAAAGAAAGTACGACAACAATCCGCTATTTCCCAAATAGGGATTGTAATATTTCTATAGATATTTACGATCTTGCAGGTGATTTTGTGGATTCGTTTAAGAATTCACATCCTGTTGTAGGTGATTATAATGAAATAGATTGGAATGTTACAAATGTTGAAAGTGGTGTTTATTTTGCCGTTGTAAAGGCAACTAGCGGAAGTAAAACAGACAGCAAAATTGTGAAAATAATGGTTATTAAATGAATAATGAGTCTACTAAAGAAAGCCACATACCAGAGGTATCCCATTGGGAAAATGCACATTCCAAGGGCATTCTGCTGGGGAAAACTCTTTTCACAGTTTCAAGAAAATTGTATATAGAGGTTAGCAATATAAACAAGGGAATAAAAAAATGCCAATTGTGTCTAAATTTTTTGGTATAATAATTCGAATGTATTATGATGAGCATCATCCGCCCCATATACATACTGAATACCAAAGAAAAAAGGCGGTTTTTGATTTTTACGGTAATATAACAAAAGGTGATTTAGGCTCAAGAACAGCTACGAAGCTTATAAGGGAATGGATAGACCTTCATCTTGTAGAGCTTAAAGAAGATTGGAATTTAGCGAGAGAGGGTAAAAGCATTAATCCAATTGAACCACTAAAATGAGGTAATAATGTATGTGGAATATTAATGAATTAAAAAAGATAGAATACAAAAGTAATTATATTTACCATGTAATATTTGATGACGGGTCAGAGGGAGATGTAGATTTCTCAAAATATTTAGATAAGGGACCAATATTTGAACCATTGAGAAAATTAGAATTTTTTAAGAAGGCCAAAATAGAAGGTGGTACAATAGCCTGGCCAAATGGAGCTGACATTGCACCTGAAACATTGTATGAAAAAGTAAATTACTAACGTAATAAGACTTAGCACCCGACGTTATCTACAATGGTATTACTTTCGTAAAATATTTTATAAACGTCGGCGTGCAAGTCATGGTAACAATCGCTTGCACCCAAAGTCAAAAGCTGTGAGCTGATTGAGAATTTGAGAATTTATTATGTATTTTTGAAAAGTTGAAAGGTTCTTTAGTTTTCGCTCACCGTGGGTGAAGAGTTGGCCGTTATAAATAAGAAGGCGAAAATTAAATCTCACTTGTTTACTTATTTATGAAAAAATTCAGGGCTGCATGAATCGAAACGTCAATTTTAAATATTAGTAGTAATATGTTTTTGGGTGGGATGAACTCCAATAGGAGTGAAATGTTTATAGTAAAATTTCTAGTAAGTAAATGAACTCCTTTAGAAGTGGCATGAAAAAAAATCACTAAAGGTGTGAAAATGGCTAATACATTCACTCAAATATACATACAAATTGTATTTGCAGTTCAAGGTAGACAAAACCTAATCAAAAATGAATATAAAGAAGAATTGCATAAATACATAACCGGTATCATTCGGAATAAGAATCAGAAAATGATTGCTATTAACTGGATGCCTGATCATTCACATATTTTTATTGGTATTAAACCAAGTATCTCATTATCAGATTTAGTGAGAGATATTAAAAATAATTCATCGACCTTTATCAACGAAAAGCGATGGATATGGGGAAAGTTCAATTGGCAAAAGGGTTTCGGCGCATTTTCCTACGGACATTCACAAATGGATACTGTAGTAAAGTATATTAAGGGGGTGGAATATTGTAAATTTGCTTTAGTGATATATTTATATCTCATCCACCAATATATATATGATATTTTTATCATAAAGTGTTTTATTCCACTCCCTGAAAAACCAGAAGAAACATCATGTAAAGAAAACTTTCAATGAAGAATACCTTGAGTTACTGAAAAAATTTAATGTCGAATACGACGAGAGATATTTATTTGAGTGGATTGATAATGTTCAATACTGATAATTTGAATATAATTGATATCAACATGTCATCCCGATACCTATCGGGATTAATCCTTTTTTTCTCTGATTATACTATAAACATATTACTCCTAACGGGGTTTGATAAGGCTAACCGTTTCACCCAGAGCATCACTAACCAACAATCAAAATTTTAAGCTGACACTAATGCTTTTTATTAGGAGAAATGAAAAAAAGAATAAACTATTTAATGAAAGAAAGATTATTTTGAAGGGATTTTCCTATACATATCGACCAAGAGTGTCTAATTTGGAGTAGTCGTGACCTGGGAAATAGAAATAAATCTCATCCTCACAAATGCTTTCAAGAAAAGAATCACAAACGCAAAGTGATAAATGTCAGTAATTAAAAATTTGGAAATACAATGAATACCCAAAGACAGGTAACTTTACGTGTCGCGGAGTCTTTACCAAAAGATGTGGGTAGAGGTATTGCCAGGCTTGATCCTGAGTTTTTAAAAAATATTAAAATACAGATTGGTGAAACATTAGAGATTGATGGTAAAAGAAAAACTGTCGCTAAAGCTATGCCCACCTATCCCGACATGCGCGGTAAAGAGATTATTCAAATTGATGGACTTATTCGCCATAATGCCGGTATTGGTATTGATGAGAAGGTAACTTTGTCACCAGTTGAATCTCAACCAGCCAGAAAAATATTACTTACTCCATTAACTGTTTCATTATCAGGAAAAACAAGACATAGCTATCTTGGAAAAATAATGGAAGGGCTTCCGCTTGTAACCGGTGATAAAGTTCGGGCGCTTCTTTTTGGTACTACGTCTCAGGAATTCCAGGTTTCACGCACTTTTCCCGAAGGTCCCGTTGTGATTGATTCACAGACGGAGATAGAAATTTCTGAAGAAAAAGAGGCCGAAGCGGTTAAGGGGCGTATATCCTATGAGGACATTGGTGGGTTACATAGAGAGATTCAACGTGTTCGAGAAATGATCGAACTTCCTCTTAAATATCCCTCCATTTTCAAAAGGCTTGGTATCGAACCACCGAAAGGAGTTCTACTGCTTGGTCCACCGGGGACAGGTAAAACTTTGATAGCACGTGCTGTGGCTAATGAAACAGAAGCCTATTTTATAGCTGTTAACGGTCCGGAAATAATTCATAAATTTTATGGTGAGAGCGAAGCTAATCTCCGCAATATTTTTCAAGAAGCAGAAAAACATGCCCCCAGTATTATTTTCCTCGACGAGATTGATGCTATCGCACCTAAGAGGGAAAAGGTTATTGGTGATGTAGAAAAACGTGTGGTGGCACAGCTTCTGGCTCTTATGGACGGGCTAAAAGCACGGGGGCAGGTCCTGGTCATAGGGGCTACAAATATCCCAAACGTTATTGATCCAGCACTTAGAAGGCCCGGGCGCTTTGATAGAGAAATTAGTATAGGAATACCTGATGTAAACGGCAGAAAGGAGATCCTGGAAATTCACACAAGAGGAATGCCGCTCGGCGAGGATGTTGATCTTACATATTTAGCAAAAGTGACGCACGGATTTGTAGGAGCAGACCTTGAAGCGCTTTGCAGAGAAGCCGCTATGAGCTGTTTGCGTAGATTTTTTCCAAAAATAGATTTCAGCCAGGACTTCATTCCATACGAAGAGATGATCAAGTTGAAAGTCACTCAACAAAATTTCCAGGAATCGTTGAACGAAGTAGAACCCAGTGCTATTCGGGAAGTTGCTATAGAAATTCCCAATGTAAAATGGGGAGATGTGGGGGGACTGGATGAAATCAAACAACGGCTTATCCAATACATCGAATACCCGCTAAAGTTTCCTTCTCTCTTTGAAAGAGCAGATACAGTGCCTCCCAAAGGAATTCTATTATATGGAAATCCAGGGACAGGGAAGACACTCATGGCTAAAGCTTCAGCCACAGAAAGCGAAGCCAATTTCATATCAGTAAAAGGACCAGAAATTCTCTCCAAATGGGTTGGCGAAGCTGAACAGGGAGTCAGGGAGATTTTCCGCAAGGCACGGCAATCGGCTCCATGTATAGTCTTTCTTGATGAAGTTGATGCGCTGGCTCCTGTGCGTTCTGCATCTGGGTCAGACTCCGGGGTAATGGAACGAGTCCTGAGCCAGTTGCTTACGGAAATAGACGGTATTGAAGAACTTCGGGGTGTCACAGTCCTGGCAGCCACAAATCGGTTTGATATGATAGACCCTGCCTTACTAAGGTCGGGTAGGCTGGAAATCCATCTTGAGTTGCCAGTTCCCGATAAACAATCCAGGAAAGAGATTCTAAATATTCATCTTCGGAAAAAACCTCTTCATTCCGATGTGTCAATTGAATGGTTGGTACAGGAAACAGAAGGTTTAGTGGGAGCAGATCTAGAATCAGTAGTTCGGGGAGCTGCCCTTAGAGCCATCAGTGAATTCGTGGATAAAAAAGAAAAGGATCTGAGTAAATTCTTTATAAGGAAAAAACATTTCCTCTCGTCACTAAAAGAGGTTGTAGGTTAATGAGATCTCTTTATATTTTTCCAATTTTACATAAAGTTAATGAGCTAGGTAGTATAGGTCCATTATATAAAAAAATATTTATTAAAGAAAAGGGATTAACTGAATGGAAGAGAAGACAGGCTTTCATTGGTCATATATGGGACAGGATCGAAAGAAAGATAACCCGGATGAGATTTAACTACCAAAAACTCCGTATTTACCAGGATGGACTCTCTACTGAAGTGGATATTGATATCATGCTAAAAGAAATGCTTGAAAAAGGAAGTCGAAACTATATTTTGATAAATAAAATGATTATTAGGGGAGCTCGCCTGATGGGAACAGAAAATTCTGCCCTCTTATTGGAAGAATACAAGTGTTTGAAAAATAACAATAAATCTCCATTCTTAGATGAAAAAAATCTATTGAGTAAACGGGATGAATTCATTGCTCAGAGAATCAATGCTACCTTAAATAGTGATGGTGTTGGTATCCTTTTTATTGGTGCTAACCATAATGTTATGAAATTTCTACCCAATGATATAAAAGCCACAACAATAAATAACATAAGAACAGCACCCCGAATATTCGGGGTGGCGTCAGCTTAAGGATTAGATAGTTATTTGAACTATTATTTAACACCAAATGTATTGATGAAATTAATGAATTTGACTATAGAGATATCTGTTTCTAAAATAGAATATAAAAACTCCATAGGAGTTGGCTATTTGTAGTAGTAGCAAGAAGGTATATCATGTAGAATTAAACTCCGTAAGGAGTTTGCTAAAGAGGTAGAAATGGCGAATACATTTACCCAGTTATATGTCCATATTATTTATAGCACAAAAGGCCGGGAAAAGATATTCCCTAAGAATCACAAGGACGAGATTCAAAAATATATCACAGGGATCATTCAGAAAAGGGGCCACAAATTGATTGTCATCAATAATATGCCGGATCATATCCATATTTTTATTGGATTAAATCCAGGCCAGGCTATTTCTGATCTGGTTAGAGATATAAAACAGAATTCAACTAAATTTATCAAAAAGAAACGGATGCTGATAGTGAACTTCGCCTGGCAGGAAGGTTACGGGGCGTTTTCCTATTCCCATTCCCAAATTGATGAGGTGGTGAAATATATTCAAAATCAGGAAGAGCATCATCGTAAAAAGACATTCAAGGAAGAGTATTTGGAATTTTTAGAAAAATTTGGGATTGAATACAATATAAGGTACGTTTTTGATTAGGGAACAAATAGCGAACCCCTATCGGGGTTTGGGATTGTCGAGGTTGTTGAATTTAGCTACAAATAGCAAACCCCTACCGGGGTTAATACTGAGATTACTTAAGCTGACGCCAATGCGAATATTCGGGGTGTATTTTTATATTATCTCACGCTTTACAACGCACTTCTCATGGGGACTCCTTGCGAAGATGAAGGAGGTTGTTTAAACATATCTAGACCCTATTCGAAAAGGTAAATTTAGATTTTCAAATCTGAAAAAAAATATAAATCCGCCAGCTGGCGGACAGAGAACGCAGAGGATTTTAAAGGAATTTATAAATTATGCATGAAAATGAAATATCAGAGAAGATAATCGGAGCAGCGATAGAAGTACATAAGATTTTAGGTCCAGGGCTTTTGGAATCTGTTTACCCCGTGTAATAAGTAAAAAAGGAGATGGCAAGAAGATGAATTCACCCCGTGTAATAATCAATGCAAGGATAATGGCTAATAAAAAATGGAAAAATATTACACGGGGTAAACGATCTATTACACAGGGTGAATGAAGATGCACTTTGTCATGAACTTCATCTTAGAGGATTACGATTTGTAAGACAACAGAGTGTTCCGATTCCCTATAAAGGAATCAAACTTGGTATAGATCTTCGTCTGGACTTGTCCCGAAAGGGATTCTTCGAATTAGTAGAAGATAAGGTAATTATTGACCTGAAAGCCAAAGAGAAATTATCACCTATAGACAAACCGAAATTATTGACATATTTACGACTAATTGATAAGCATTTGGGTTTGATAATTAACTTTTCCCAAAGGGACGCCTTTGGCGCACGTTGAGGTATTGCGTAATGGAATCTATCGAGTGGTCAACCCCGTGAGATAACATCATAAGTTAGTCCATACTAGTCAGGAGGATTGTCTTTTTCATCATTCTAAACTCATTAGTCAACAAAGGTTAAAAATATCTAACGGGGTCAACAAATTACAGGAAAATTTATAATAATCCCCGCCTGCCAAAGAGCCTGTCTGCGTGCGACGCACTGGCAGGAAAAGGCAGGCAGGTCTGCGTCCTCTCCCAACGGGATCCCTTCGGGATGCGCCTCTGCGTTAAGTATTAAAACCCTTTTCGAATTAAATCTAGTTAAGGAATTCAGCACTGTGAAGTTTAAAAAGCTATGGAGAATTTCTTTGGTTATAAACTTCTTACTTATATTTATTTTAATAAGTCTGTTTTTTCAATTTGACAAATTCTTGATAATGATGGATTATGATTAAAAATCAGCAATGACGGCAGCTGATTCACTCGCAAACCACGTTGAATTTCTCGAATGCAGGATAAGAAAATTGATCAAGGAAAAGAATGATTTTATAATTCAAAAAGTTTGTATCACAGCTTACAATGCCGTTAAAGAACAAACAGACAGCGATCCTTTAATAACAGCATCTGGTGAGCCGATCTCATATGGACAGACATTGGCGCTGAGCAGGGATATGATCAAACCTGTTAGTCTCTATCACTATGAGGCAGGCTATAATCCCTATGCTTCATTCGAATACGGGGATAAAGTAGTCGTTGTTCTCTATGATACTTTTAGAGTTGAAGATACAACCCAAGTTTGACAGTTCGTTATAAGAAGAGGCGGTTTAAAAAATGTTTCTCGACGGGAGAGCATTAAAAACCTGTCAATTTCCAAAATATTTGTAGATACAAT
>Ga0307431_1000094_pt1 | contig 71987 bp, 67 predicted proteins | sample SalMarWE160170MG_FD_202155 | JGI IMG/M metagenome (GOLD analysis project Ga0307431, IMG submission 202155) | Salt marsh sediment microbial communities from the Plum Island Ecosystem LTER, Massachusetts, United States - WE1603-170 | ecosystem: Environmental > Aquatic > Marine > Intertidal zone >...
AGCCACCAGCGTCAACCACAGTCAATTCCTGCCCTTGCCAGGAAACAAAAGCAAAAACGCGGTCCCTGGTAGTTCCTGGCAAATCAGCAACCACAGCTATCCTTCTGCCCGCCAGGCGGTTAAGCAAGGTGGACTTACCCACGTTGGCTCTGCCTACAATGGCTACAATAGGCCTGGTCATTTGACTGATCCCGTCGGATTTGACAGCAGCTCCACCAGTAATGCTTTTTGCAGATGAAGCCTGTTTTCTGCCTGGTCAAATACCACTGAACGGGGATCGTCCAGCAGCCCGGCAGAAATTTCCTCGCCGTGGTGGGCCGGCAAAGGATGCATCAACAAAACATCTCCTTTAGCCAAGCTTAGTAATTTATTATCCACCTGATAGCCTGAAAAGGCACAACGACGTTTCTCCACTTCAGCCTCCTGGCCCATGCTAGCCCACACATCAGTATATATTATATCAGCGCCTTTGGCTGCTTCAGAAGGGTCATTGGTTAGCTGAATCTGGCTGCCACTAAGAGCAGCGAACTCCTTTCCTTGATTCAGTACTTCTTCCTTAACTTCATAGCCTGATGGAGAGGCGAAGTGGAAATTCATGCCCACTAGACAGGAAGAAAGAAGCAAGCTATTGGCCACGTTATTGCCATCGCCAATGAATGCTAAAGTCAAGCCAGGAAGCCTCCCTTTCTTTTCATAGATAGTGAAAAGGTCGGAAAGAGCCTGGCAGGGGTGTTCCAAGTTGGAAAGGGCATTAATCACAGGCACAGAAGAATTGTCAGCGAGAATTTGCACAGTTTCCTGGGAAAATGTACGAGCGGCAATGCCGTCGACATAGCGGCTGAGCACTCGAGCTATGTCAACTGCGGGCTCTCGCTTGCCCATGCCTACTTCTTCTGGAGACAGGTAGATAGCGTGTCCACCCAGCTGATACATAGCTATCTCAAAGCTGACTCTAGTTCGCAAAGAAGGCTTTACAAAGAGGAAAGCCAAGGTCCTTCCGGAAAGGAGAGGCGTTGCCCCTTCTTGTTTCATACGCCGGGCTTGCTCTATAAGGCTTTCAATGTCCTCGCGGTCAAGGTCGGCTATCGAGAGCAAATCCTCTTTCATCTTTCACCTCTCCTGATACTACTTTAGCGTATCACGTTTGTCAATTTTACAACAAGCTCCAGAGTTGTTACTTAGGGTGGCAAACCATTTGCACTGTATTATAATGAGCCAGCTGCCCAACAATCTGTCCTCGAATTGAATCCTATAGTATGTCGAGGCAAAATATGGAGATAAATGTGAAATGCTATTCAGGCCATGTTTATGCCGAAGAACCACGGTCTTTTGTCCGGCAAGGAAAGGAGCTTGGAATAAAGTCAATAGAAAAAGCCTGGCAGGAACCAGGCAAGAGACTATTCAAAGTTGTTACTGAGGATGGTAAACTATTTGAACTGTGTTACAATGAAGCAACTGACCAATGGTCTGCTATTGAATTGATGCTTTAAGGAGAACTCATGAAAGAGATTTTTGAAATTCTGGAACAGAATGCCCGGGCAACTCCGGAACAGATTTCCACCATGGTGGATAAACCTATCCGTGAGGTAGAAAAATTAATTAGGCAAGCTGAGAAGGATGGGAGCATTCTGAAATATAAAGCCATAATAAACTGGCCTAAATTAGGTGAGGTAGAGGTATGGGCTTTAATCGAAGTCAGAGTAACACCACAACGTGGTGTTGGCTTCGATGCCATTGCTGAGCGCATCTATCAATTTCCTGAAGTGCATTCTGCATATCTAGTCTCAGGCACCTACGACCTGGCTATATTAGTGAGAGGCAAAACTATGCAGGAAATTTCCAGTTTTGTTGCGGAGAAACTGGCTCCTCTAGAGCAGGTACAAAGTACCGTCACCCATTTCCTTCTCAAACGATACAAGGAGAACGGGGAAACTTTTCACCTTCCTAAGGAAATAAATAAACGTTTACCAATAACGCCATAACATGCTAAACACAAAGTCCGCTCCAACCAAAGCCCGAGATAAGCTGATTTCACAAAAGGTGGATACCCTCCCCCCATCAGGCATCAGGAAGTTTTTCGACCTGCTTTCCTCCGTGGAAGACGTTATCTCACTTGGTATAGGTGAGCCTGATTTCGTTACCCCCTGGCATATCAGGGAGGCAGGCACATATTCCCTAGAAAAAGGCTATACCATGTATACCTCGAACTCCGGCATGCCGGAACTACGCCAGGAATTAGCCAGCTACCTGGAGCTTCGGTACAGGATAAGCTATCATCCTGAGCATGAAATTCTTATTACTACAGGAAGTAGTGAAGGATTAGACCTTGCTCTGAGAGCAATTATCAATCCCGGTGACGAGGTCATAATTCCCAACCCTTGTTATGTAGCTTACCCTGCCGATATCATTCTGGCTGGCGGCGTGCCTATTCTTGTTCCCACAAACGAAGAAAACAAGTTTGTCATCAGGGCAACCGATATTGAAGCCAGGATCACGAAGCAGACAAAGGCTATTTTAATAGGTTACCCAGCAAATCCCACTGGCGCAGTCATGTCCAAAGAAGAGGCTAATGCTATTGCCGAGCTGGCTAAAAAACATGACTTACTGGTAATATCTGATGAGATATATGCTCGTTTAGTCTATGGAGCAGAGCATATTTGCTTCCCCAGCCTTCCTGGGATGAAGGAGCGTACCATCCTGATTAGCGGATTTTCCAAATCTCATGCCATGACCGGTTGGCGTATTGGCTATGTTGCAGCCGAACGCCGTTTCATCCAAGCCTTGACAAAAATCCATCAATATACCATGCTCAGTGCCCCAACGATGGCACAGATGGCAGCCATCGAGGCCCTGAGAAACGGTGAGAGCGAGGTCGAAAAGATGGTTCAAGAATACAACAGACGCCGCCGCCTCATGGTCAAGAGATTGAATGAGATTGGCTTACCCTGTTTCGAGCCCAAAGGCGCTTTCTATGCCTTTCCTTCTATAAAAGCTACCGGAATGAATTCAGAGGAATTTGCCGAAAAGCTGCTACTGGAGGAAAAAGTTGCTGTAGTCCCGGGTACTGCTTTCGGACCATACGGTGAAGGTTTTGTCCGTTGCTGCTACGCTACTTCGTTGCCTGACATTGAGGAAGCACTGAGAAGAATGGACAGGTTTATAAGAAAAAGTAAGCTAAACACAGCATAAGAGGCAAATTAGCAACAATCTCCACAGATTAGACTGGGCTTGGTGTGAATTATATTATCCCAAACTGCTTCTCCGATAAGGAAGCAGCAAGGTTTCATTGACCGACAACAGAAAAGCAAAGTAAAATTCATGGTAATGTACAACAAGGCTGTGCTCGCCAATGGCTTGAGGGTTATCACCAGCACCATGCCTCACAGCCATTCAGTATGCCTTGCCATCCTTGTAGGCGCTGGCTCCTGCTACGAAAGTAAAGAGGAGGCGGGCATCTCCCACTTCGCCGAGCATTTATTCTTCAAAGGCACACAGCGACGACCAACGTCTAAGGAGATAACTCAAGATATTGAAGGCGTTGGTGGCATAATCAATGGTGGCACAGACAAGGAAGTAACAATCTTCTGGTGTAAGGTTGCTAAGTCTCACTTTCCTATCGCCCTCGACGTGCTATCTGACCTCTTGCTCAATTCTCGCTTTGATAACAAAGAAATAGAGCAAGAGCGCCGGATTATCAGCGAGGAAATCAATATGAACCTGGATCTTCCTCAGCAGAGGGTAAACATGCTCATAGACGAGCTGTTATGGCCAGACCAACCTCTGGGGCGCGAGGTCATCGGATATAAGGAAACTGTATCTTCGATAACAAGGGGGCAACTATTAAACTACGTTGCTCGCAGCTATATGCCCAATAACACCGTGCTTAGCATTGCTGGCAACATCCAGCATGAGGAGGCGATGAAGCAAATCGAGCCCCTGTTTAACAAATGGGCTGCCGGGAAGCTAGCGACTGGCTATATAACCGATGACAACCAAACAGAAGCCAGGTTAAGTATGGAGCCCAGGGACATCGAGCAAGCGCATCTTTGCCTCGCTGTTCACGGCTTTTCTTACTCCCACCCGCAACGTTTTACCATTGACTTGCTTAATATAGTGCTTGGTGGTGGCATGAGCAGCCGCCTATTTACGGAGATACGAGAGCATAGGGGACTAGCCTATGATATTAACAGCTATACAGAGCACTTCCTTAACTCGGGGTCATTTACTATCTATGCCGGCGTTGACCCAGAGAAGATAGAAACCGCTGTGGCGGCCATCCTCGAAGAACTCTCTAAGGTTAAACAGGGAATTACCACCAGTGAGCTTAGCAGGGCTAAGGAACTGTCAAAGGGAAGATTGCATTTACGGCTTGAGGATAGCCGAAATGTAGCGTTATGGTACGGTAGCCAGGAAATATTAATGCGACAAATCCTGGACATAGACGATGTTATTTCTATTGTGGACGCCATTACCATAGACGGGCTAAAAGAAGTGGCCGAGGAGATTCTAACCGATAGCGGGCTCAATTTAGCTATAACAGGACCGATTAAGGAAGGTAGTCTCATCAAGGAAAAGGCTTTAAGGCAATTGCTTAAGCTCTAATATTATACAGGAAGAACCCCGACAAGTCGGGGTTCTTCCTGCTTCTGATGAATTCAGTTGTTCCATACACAGAGGCTACATCATGCCCTCGTATCCTCCGCCTCCTGGCGGCATCGCCGGCATCTTTTCCTTCTCAGGAATGTCAGTTACCAAGGACTCCGTAGTCAAAATCATAGTGGCAATGCTCGCACCATTCTGTAGAGCGCTCCTGGTGACCTTGAGAGGGTCTACAATGCCCCTTTCCACCATATTTACATTTACTTCATCTTTGAGGGCGTCATAGCCGATGCCCGATTTGTTCCCCTTTATGGCATTTATCACCACTGAGCCCTCCCGGCCACTGTTTTCAGCGATGCATCTCAGAGGCTCTTCTAGGGCTCGTTTCAAGATATTCACTCCAGTAGCCTCATCACCCCCTAACTTAAGCTTCTTCAAGGCCGGTAATGCATTGAGGAGGGCAACACCACCGCCAGGCAGGATACCTTCTTCCACAGCAGCTCGAGTAGCCGACAAGGCATCCTCTACACGGTGTTTTTTCTCTTTAAGCTCTGTTTCCGTAGCCCCACCTACCTTAATCACTGCCACACCACCTGCTAATTTAGCCAGCCTCTCCTGCAATTTCTCCTTATCATAATCCGAGGTGCTTATATCAATCTCGGACCTGATTTGCTTAATTCGAGCCTCAATATCTTTGGCCTCGCCCCTACCTTCAACAATAGTGGTATTATCTTTATCAGCAATCACCTTTCTAGCCCTGCCCAAATCTTCCAGGGTCACGGAATCAAGTTTCCTGCCGACTTCTTCAGATATAACAGTGCCTCCGGTAAGAATGGCTATATCCTGAAGCATGGCTTTTCTCCTGTCGCCAAAGCCAGGTGCTTTAACCGCCAGGGGAGATAGAGTGCCCCTCAGCTTATTAACCACTAATGTAGCCAAGGGTTCACCTTCGACATCCTCAGCGAGGATAAGCAGATTCTTGGAGCTTTGAACAATTTTTTCCAGAGCCGGCAATATATCGGTTATGGCCGAAATCTTCTTATCAGTGATGAGGATGTAGGGGTCCTCTAGCTCCGCCCTCATTTGTTCGGCGTTGGTAATGAAATAGGGGCTTATGTAGCCGCGGTCGAACTTCATCCCCTCAACATATTCAGTCTCGAATTTCAGCCCTTTACCTTCTTCGACAGTGATAACACCATCCTTGCCCACCTTTTCCATAACATCAGCAATCAAGTTGCCAATCTCTGGGTCAATAGCTGATATAGCGGCTACCTGAGCTACTTGCTCTTTGCCAGCCACCGGTATAGACATTTTCTTGAGCTCATCAACTAAAGCCTCTACCCCTTTATCAATCCCACGCTTTAGAGCCATGGAATCAGCTCCAGCAGCGATATTCTTGAAGCCCTCATTAATAATAGCCTGGGCTATAATAGTGGATGTACTGGTGCCATCGCCGCACTGGTCGTTAGTTTTAGTGGCTGCTTCCTTTACTAGCTGCACCCCCATATTCTCAAAGGGGTCAGGTAACTCTATTTCTTTGGCTATAGAAACGCCGTCATTGAGAACAGAAGGAGCACCCCATTTCTTATCCAGTGCTACAGGCCGCCCGCGTGGTCCCAGAGTCACCCTGATAGCATTACTTAAGGTATCTACGCCGTTCTTTAAGGCTTTTCTTGCTTCTTCACCGAAAATAATTTGTTTTGCCATTCGCTTACCTCCTTTTCTTAACTCATCTTGGCCAGAATATCACCCTCACGCATGATAACCAGTTCTTCGTCATCCAGTTTAAACTCGGTGCCAGCGTATTTGGAATAAATAACCTTGTCCCCTTTCTTTACCTCCATAGCAATACGCTTGCCATCTTCAGTCAACCTACCCGGACCGACAGCAATAATTTTCCCCTCCTGGGGCTTCTCTTTGGCTGTATCTGGTAAAACTATCCCCCCTTTGCTTACTTCTTCCTTGGGTGTGGGTTTTATCACTACCCTGTCTCCCAAAGGCTCAATTTTAGCCATATCCCCTCCTTTCCTAGATTTACTTTAGCACTCTGCCCTTGAGATTGCTAATTTTGTTATTATATCAAGAAAAACCAAAAAAGCAAGGGTTTTTACTAGAATTTGGCAAATTTTCTTGAAAAATTACACTAAACCGTGTATAATTTTGGGAGATGAACCGAGGAAAAAAGAGAAAACGACAATGGAGTAAAGAAGAGATCAGGGCACTGAGGCAACACCTGAACTTAACTCAAGTGAAGCTAGCCGAGGAATTAGGCACGCGGCAGCAAACGATCAGCGAATGGGAAAAGGGGATGTATCGGCCTCGCGGGGCATCGGCTACCTTGCTCAGCATAGTTGCTGAGCGTAGTGGCTTTACCTACAAAGCTGAAAGGAAGCATGATGGATCAAATTAAGGTTGGCTGCTGTGTTTTTTCAAGGGTAAGGGGAAAGATTATAAGCAATGCTCTAAGGTTTAAACAATTGATATAAAGAGACAGGTAATTTTTTGTGCCATGATTACACGTAATCGGATAAAATTCTCGGAAAAGCAAGCAGCTCTAATATGGCAACAGGTGACGGGAAAGGAGCTGGCCTCCGCCGAAGATGAGCTAGTCAGTGTAATCTATCCTGGAAGGGCTAACGGTGACAACGGCCCCGATTTTCGGGATGCAGTTATTGCAAATAAATCTCATTTGACGAAAGGGGATGTAGAGGTTCACGTTAAATCCAGCGATTGGTATAGCCATAAGCATCATGCTGATGCCGAATATAATAATGTCATCCTTCACGTTGTGATGTGGCATGATTGTAATTCAGCTACATTACTAAAAAGCGGCAAGCCAGTTCCTGTGTTATGTCTGGCGAAGGCATTGCGGCATCAAGCTTATTTGCTGCCCTACCAGCAGCTTCCTTGTTCCCAGATACTGGACCGCATAGATAGGCAAACTTTGAAAAAACTATTGAACGCTGCCGGGGAAGAAAGGTTTAAGCAAAAGGCGATGTATTTCCACGCTGATATTCTTCGCCCGGCATTCAGAGTGCTGAGTGCTGAGGAGAAGGCAGGGCAAGTGCTTTTCCGAGGCATTATGAGGGCCTTGGGTTATGCCAAAAACACAAAGCCCTTTGAAGACCTTGCTGACAGAATGCCCCTCAATTTCATCGAATCCAGAGAGGGTTTGGCTCTAAAGCAAGCTTTGTTGTTAGGCACAGCCGGTCTATTACCTTCTCAAAGATGGCAAGGGAAATTTGCCGGTGAAAAAGAAGTCCAAGAATTGGAGCAAATATGGCAGTCAGTGGGTAAAAAAGTTAAAACCATGAAGGAAGGTGACTGGACCTTCTCACACATATACCCCAACAATTCTCCAGTGCGACGCATTATCGCCCAGAGCTACCTTCTTGAGCGTTACTGCGAGGAAAAACTGTTAGCAGGGATGCTGCAGCTAGTGAAGGAAGCACCTCTGCCCGGTGGACACCGTGTGCTGGAGAACAGCCTGACTGTGACTGGCGATGGTTACTGGCGGGACCATTTCGATTTTGACGTCAGAAGTAAAACGAAGATATCGGCTCTTTTGGGAAATAGCAAAGCAGGTGAAATTGCAGTAAACGTAATATTGCCTTTTACCTTTTCCTGGGGAGAATTAGCTAATGAGGAGAAGCTAACAGAGCACGCTATAGAGCTTTACCGTAATTATCCCAAACTAGCTGAGAATTGCATAACACGGCATATGAAAAAACAGTTCGGCCTCAAGGAACCTTTTGATTTCACTGCCTGTCATCAACAAGGGCTCATTCATATCTTCAGGAACTATTGCCGAGAGGGAAGATGTTCACAGTGTCCCTTAGTCAATTAAGCATCCTCATGATAACTCCAGAATTGTGGTAAATGTTATCGGTACAAAATGGGCACTTCTGGACTGAACAATCCGCTACATCGTGCAATGCTATTGTATTCGACTGGAATTTAGAGATACAGGGCCAAAATCAGTGAATCGAGTATTCATCAAGGTTTGTCAATGACTTATGTTCTCGCTCGTGGCGAAGCTGGAACATTCCAAATGACTATCTATCGAACCCTCCCGTTGATGATGCGGTAATGTGATATTTTCTCGGCGACGGCTGAGAGCGCCTTTATCGTCAACCTGTCCACGGGACAGTTTTTCAGACTGGTAACGCTGAATATGCTCGGGTGTCAGTCCGGTCAGTGTTATTTCCCCAAGTGCTGGTATAAGGTGGCAGTGAACTATTAACTTGTATCCTTCGGCAGTCCTGGAGGTAAGTTTAGCCGAGGCGAATTCTCTAAGTCACCTCTCTAAAATATTCTGCTAAGGTAATCTTACTAGGTTTAATGAAATTACCGTTGTCAAGGTGGTGTATTAATTCGCTGAGGCGTTTTTCAGCATCCTTTTTAGTCCCCTTGACGCTTACCCACCGGCATTTATATTTGCCAGTAGTAGCATCTTTACCCTTGAAGCGATTTGGCATCAATCGAAAGATGATAACCAGCGATAATTAGGATAACAACAGCAATCGTAGTCTGCCTTACCGAGTACTTCAATGAACTCGATCTCGCGATGGCGTAGTCACGCTGGCTTATTTTGGGTGTGCTTTACTAATTGAAAGTACTTACAGAATGGCTTTTAAATTAAGCCTTTTCGGCAGTCAAAATTACGCTCTGAATCAGATGGCACGTATCAGGCAAGATGATAAGCTAGAAGCAAAGACAGAGCTAGTCCTGAGATTTCCTTAGAGGAACTAATGTGAAGAAAGGAGGCAAAGAGAATGGCAACGACGGGTTATTTTATGATCGCTGTGGCGGAGGAGTTCTACCGAAATTATTATCAGGATGTGTTGAGAGACCTGAAAGCCGTGCCTGAGGTAGATTCGATCGAGCGAATCAGCGGTACATACAACCTCTTGGTGAAGGTTACAGCTCCTATGAGGGTAATCTTCGTCGCTAACAAAATACTACCCAACAAATGGGTCAAACAGTTCTATATCCTCAAGGTTGAGCCTTTCAAACCCCACGATTACGAAGGGCTCACTGGTGATGAGCTTGCAAGGCTTGAAGAGTTAATTCCTCAGTCGCTGGGTAGTTATGGACGGCTCACTGTTGAGGAGCGTTTAAGGATCAAAAGATTAATTCACGAGTCGCGGGGTAGTCACGGAGATGCCGGTATATCGCCTTGAATATTGCAATAGGAAAGGAGGTGAAAAAAATGGCAACGAAGCGTTACTTGATGATCAACATAGCCCAGGAACCTTGCAAAAATGGTTATCATGATGTGTTGAGAGACTTGATAACTATGCCCGAGGTGCAATCCATCGAGCGGCTTGACGGTATTTTCGACCTTATGGTACAGGTCGAATGCCCTGCCACAGTGAGATATGCAGCAGCTGACGATCTTCTGGCCAAGGGGTGGGTGAAACGCTTGCAGGTTCTGCAGGTTGAGCCCGCTGAGCCTGGTGACATTACAGCACCCAAAGTGCTACAGCAAATAGAACGAATACAAAGAGTTTAATCAAGCTACTGTGGCAGGTCAATAGCCATAGAAACTCTCCTCAAGGAGCTTAATATGTTAGTAAAGAGTCCTTACAGAGAAGCGGTAGATGCGCTAGTGGACCAAGGTGGGGAAACCTTCCAGTCATGTTACCAGTGTGCCTGTTGTACTGCTAGTTGCCCTTGGGGTCTGGTAAGGGATTTCGCTATACATAAAGTAATGCATGAGGCGCAATTGGGTGTCGTTGATTTTGAGGATGAAGACATCTGGCTCTGTGTTGCCTGCGGAGCTTGTGTTAACCAGTGTCCGCGGGGTGTGAACTTAATAGATGTAGTGAAGTCCATCCGTAGGACTGTCATGGAGCTGGGCGTAGCCAAGGCGCCCAGCTCACTACAGATCGCAGTCACTAGTATCGCCGGGGTACGCAATCCGATCGGCACGGCGAGGGACAAACGAGCAGATTGGGCTAAGGACATGGATGTGAAGGCGTTCACCAAAGGTACTGATCTGCTCTATTTTCCCTGTTGCCTACCTTGCTATGACCCTCTGATAACGGGTATAGCCAGGTCAACTGTTGCTATCCTCAACAAGGCAGGTATAGATTTTGGTATCCTAGGCGCCAGTGAAAGCTGTTGTGGGGAGGCAGTCCGTAAAGCAGGAAACGAAAGCCTGTTTCAGAGCCTAGCTCAAGAGAACATTGCCACCTTCAGCGAAAGCGGCGTTAAGAAGGTTCTCGTCAGTTCACCCCACTGCTATCATACTTTCAAAAATGAATACCCCGAGTTTGGAAGCGACTTTGAGGTAATCCATTCCACCCAGTATTTATTACAGCTTATCAAGAATCACAAACTGGAGTTCACTAAACAGCTACCTATAAGAGTCGCCTATCACGATTCATGCTACCTTGGGCGTCATAACGGCATATATGAGGAGCCGCGAGAAGTTTTAAGGAGTATCCCAGGTCTGGAGTTAGTTGAGTTTCCAGACAATAGGGAGGATAGCATCTGCTGCGGTGGAGGGGCGGGCAGGCTTTGGATGGACACAGAAAAGGGACAAAGATTCTCAGACATCAAGCTGAAACAGGCTATAGATTTAGGAGTTGAAGTACTAGCTGTTGCCTGCCCTTATTGCATGTCTATGTTTAAGGATAGCCAGTTAACGGTAGACGAAGGTGAGACTGTTGCAGTTAAAGACATCGTAGAATTGGTCAAGGAGGCGATGTAACCATAAGGAGATAGATATGGACAAGAATGAGCACAGAAGAATTGGTGTCTATATTTGCCATTGCGGGTTAAATATCGCTGGGACTGTGGATGTGGAAGAGGTAGCTGAATATGCTGGCACTCTGGACTCAGTAGCGGTGTCCCGTCATTATAGATATATGTGTTCTGACCCAGGGCAAGCGCTCATCAAGGAAGATATCAAGAACCTGGGGCTTAACCGGGTAGTCGTTGCTTCTTGTTCACCAAGAATGCACGAGCTCACTTTTCGCAGTGCTTGCCAAGATGGCGGATTGAATCCCTACCTATATGAACAAGCAAACATTCGGGAACTCTGTTCCTGGGTTCACAACGATAAAAAGATAGCCACCCAGAAAGCAAAAGATATAGTAAGGGCTGCGGTAAGACGGGTTTACTGGAATGAGCCGCTGGAGGTTAAGGAAGCGCCGGTTAACCCCGATGTTTTGGTAGTGGGTGGTGGCATCGCGGGCATTCAGGCGTCGCTAGACATCGCTAACGGCGAACATAAGGTCTACCTGGTAGAGAGAGAACCCTCCATTGGTGGGCACATGATCCAGCTTGATAGGACTTTCCCCACACTAGATTGCTCTGAATGCATCCTCACCCCTAAGATGTCTGAAGTCGGGAGCCATCCTTTTATTGAGCTTCTAGCCTACAGTGAAGTGGAGGAGGTGTCAGGCTCTATAGGTAATTTTAAGGTAAAGGTCAGGAAGAAAGCACGGCATATAGATGAGAGCAAATGTATCGGGTGTGGAGTGTGTATGGAGAAATGCCCGTGGAAGGTGGATAGTGAGTTCGAGGTTGGCTTGGCGAAGAGAAAGGCAATTTACATTCCATTTGCGCAAGCCATACCCAATCTGGCGACAGTAGATGCAGACCTCTGTGCTTATATTCAATCAGGGGGAAAGAAATGCGGAGCCTGTATAAAGTTCTGTGAAGCAGGAGCTATAACTAAGGAGACCCTTCTTAATCAGACTGACCAAATTGTTGAGTTCGAGGTGGGCTCAATCATCGTGGCTACTGGCTATGATGTCTTTGACCCCAGTGTGATGCCCCAATATGGATATGACAAGTATGACAATGTGATAACCGGGCTGGAGTTTGAAAGGTTAACCTGTGCTGCCGGACCAACCGGCGGGAGGATTCTGCTCAAGGATGGTCGCGAGCCAAAAAGTGTGGCTATCATACACTGTGTCGGTAGCCGTGACCGCAATTACCATGAGTACTGCTCACGTGTTTGCTGCATGTGTGGGCTTAAATACGCCCATCTGATAAAAGAGTCTACCAATGCCGAAGTGTATGAGATGTACATTGATATGCGCTGTTTTGGAGAAGGCTACGAGGAATTCTATAAGCGTGTTTGTGAAGAGGGAGTTACTTTCATAAGAGGGAAGGTGGCTAGGGTCACTGACCGCGCTACGACTGAGGAGGAGAAGGGGAAGTTAGTTGTTTCGGTTGTGGATACTGTGCTGGGTAGCCTGATGCAGGTTCCAGTGGATATGGTCATACTATTGACTGCTCTCGAGGCACGTTCAGACGCAGAGCAAGTTGCCAAGACTTTTACGCTCAACCGAAGGGCAGACGGCTTCTTCTTGGAGCGGCATGTAAAGCTCGACCCGGTAGCTACGCCAACCGATGGAGTCTTTATTGCTGGCTGTTGTGAAGGCCCGAAGGATATTCCTGATACTGTTGCGCAAGCGTCGGCAGCAGCAGCTAAAGTCTTGTCTCTGATAAGCAAAGGTAGAATCACGCTTGAGTCTGCTGTAGCCCAGGTAGATGAAACACGCTGTCTGGGCTGTGGACGGTGCGAAGAAATATGCGATTTTCATGCTCCTCGTGTCATTCATACAGACGGGCGCTGGGTTTCCACTGTAAATGAGACCTTGTGCAAAGGCTGTGGTGCCTGTGCTGTTGCTTGCCCGACGGGAGCTATGTCCATCAAGCATTTTACCCAGGACCAGATACTCAGCATGGTCGACGCTTTATCGGAGGTATAAGATGAATGAGTTTGAACCTCGCATTATAGCTTTTGCCTGCAACTGGTGCACTTACGCTGCGGCTGATCTTGCTGGAACAAGTCGCATCCACTATGCACCAAACGTGCGGGTAGTAAGGGTGATGTGCAGTGGGATGGTAAACCCTATATATGCTCTCAAAGCCTTCGAGGGAGGTGCTGATGGGGTTCTAATTGCTGGTTGTAACTACTCAGACTGTCATTATCTCAATGGCCCGATAAAGTGCGATGCAATGTTTGCAAGATTGAAGAAGTTGGTTCATACACTTGGCTTAGAGGATGAGAGGTTGAGACGTGAGAGGATATCTGCCTCCGAGGGGGTAATATTTGCCCGAGTAATTGATGAGATGGTTGAGCAGCTTAAAAAGCTAGGCCCCTCACCTCTCAAAGGAGCGAGAGAGAAGGCACCCTCACCTTTCGAAAGGGCGAGAGAGGAAGCAACAGTATGAACTTAGAGGACATCATTAAGGAAACCAAGACCTTCTACTGTCTGGAGTGCGGCAAGTGTTCAAGTATATGTCCAATTTCGCGATACGACCCGGCTTACTCTCCGCGAGTGATGGTAGAAGATGCACTTTTAGGACTTGAAGACGGTTTGGTTCACAATAATAAGTTGTTTTCTTGCTTAACCTGCGGTGCCTGCCAGCTCAAATGTCCCTCTGATGTCAACTTCCCTCTCTTCATCCAGAAGATGAGAGCCATAGCCTCAAATAACGGCCAACATGGAGATTGCGCTCATTCTGGCACTACGCAATCCCTAACTCAACTCATGGCAAACTCCACTATACAGCAGAGAAGATTAGAATGGCTGTCTAATGGATACCGAACCTCTGACCAGAGTGAGGTTCTGTTTTGGGTCGGTTGCGCCCCCTACTTTGACACTGTCTTCGAAGATCTCGGGTTCAAAGTCACCGATATTGCTAAAGCAAGCTTAAGAATACTCAACCTTTTAGGGATAGAACCGAAGGTTCTTCCCAACGAGAAATGCTGCGGGCATGATATGCTCTGGACTGGCGATGTAGACACTTTTGAGGAATTGGCCCAGCAGAATGCAGCAATGATAAAAGAGGCGGGGGTGGAAAAGATAATCTTCTCGTGTCCCGAATGTTATCGCACATTTAAGGAAGATTATCCTAATTACGTAGATATTGACTGCGAATTGCAGCATATTAGCGAGTTTTTGTCTGAGGCTATAGAAAAAGATGGCCTGAGCTTTAAAGAGATCAGGAAGAAGGTAACCTATCAAGATCCCTGTCGATTAGGCAGACACCTGGGGGTTTATGAGCCGCCCAGGGAGGTAATCCAGGCCATCCCGGGAGTAGAACTGGTGGAAATGAAACACAACAGAGAAGAATCTCTGTGCTGCGGCACCAGCGCTTTTACTAACTGCGACCTATATTCCAAGCAGATAAGAGTTGAGAGATTACTTGAGGCAAAAGCTACTGGTGCTGATACCCTTATAACCACCTGCCCTAAATGCCAAATTCACTTCAGGTGTGCCATGGTAAACAAGGGGGAGGAAAAGGGACCTGATATTGAGATTGAGGTTATGGACATGGTGAACCTGGTAGCAAATGCTTTGGAGGTTCAAGACGATGGCTGAGTCCGCTTTAGTAATTGGTGGTGGCGTAGCTGGTATTCAAGCTTCTATTGACCTGGCCAATATGGGCTTTCAGGTATATCTTGTGGAGAGATCCCCTAGTATTGGCGGGAGAATGGCGCAGCTAGATAAGACATTCCCTACCAATGATTGTGCCATGTGTATTCTTGGCCCGAAGATGATCGAGTGTTACAGGCACCAGAACATCAAGCTGCTGAGTTACTCCGAAGTTGCTGCAGTGGCAGGTGAGCTGGGTAATTTTGAAGTCAAAGTACTGAGGAAACCCAGCTATGTTGATGAGACCAAGTGCACTAGTTGTGGGGAGTGTGCCGAAGTTTGCCCGGTCGAACTGAAAAGCGAATTCGACCAGGGAATGGGGAACAGGAAAGCAATATATAAGCCATTTGCCCAGGCTATTCCTAACGTGTATGTCATTGACAAAAAGGGAACACCACCTTGTAAGGCAGCCTGTCCTGTGGGTCTAGATGTCCAGGGATACGTTGCTCTCATTGCTCAAGGCAAATTTAAAGAGGCCTTTCATCTCATCAGACAAAAGATTGTTCTTCCAGCTACCGTCGGCAGGGTATGCACCCACCCATGTGAGAGAGAGTGTAATCGTGGAAAACTGGATGAACCAATTGCTATCGCTGCTCTGAAACGGTTTGTGGCTGACTATGCGCTAGATACGAGGACAGAGGAGATAGTGCCTGCCGCCCGGACTCAAGATGCGCGGGTAGCTGTTGTCGGCTCTGGGCCGGCCGGATTGACTGCGGCTAATGACCTGGTTCTTTTGGGCTATGGAGTGACTATTTTCGAAGCATTGCCTGTACCTGGTGGTATGTTGGCCGTGGGCATTCCCGACTATCGGCTACCTAAGGAAGTGCTTAGGAGGGAAATCGAAGATATCCAGAGGCTTGGAGTGGAGATAAGGCTTAACAGTCCCGTGGGTAAAAATGGCCTAACACTAGATGACCTGTGGCAAGAGGGTTACAAGGCGATTTTCATCGCCGTTGGGGCCCACAAAAGTGCCAAGCTTGATATTCCCGGCGAGGATTTTGAAGGCGTCTATCACGGTGTCTCCTTCTTGAGAGACGTGAACCTTGGGGAGAAGGTTACGCCAGGAGAGAAGATAGCGGTAGTTGGCGGTGGAAATGTAGCTATTGATGCTGCCCGAACAGCTCTGCGGCTCGGCTCCAGAGAGGTAACCATCATATATCGCAGATCCAGACAAGAGATGCCTGCAAGTGATGAGGAAATAGCTGAGGCTGAGCATGAGGGCTTCAAGATTCAATACCTGGTTAACCCGGTAAGAATCTTGGGAGAGGATGGAGGAGTATCAGGTATGGAGTGTATTCAGATGGAACTCGGGGAGCCTGACGCCAGCGGTAGGAGGCGCCCAATAGCCGTAGAGGGCTCGCAGTTCACTATAGACTTAGACACCGTTATCCTAGCCGTCGGGCAGAGCCCCGACCTTGCGTTGCTTTCTAAGGATAGTGGATTTCAGGTATCGCCCAGAGGAACATTGGTGGTTGACGGTAAGAGCCTGGCTACTAATATGCCCGGGGTATTCGCTGGCGGAGATGCTGTACTTGGGCCAGCCACCGTAGTGCAGGCTATGGCAGCAGGGCATAGAGCAGCTATCGGCATCGACAGTTATCTGAGAGGCGACACGATTCCGCCTGAACAAGAACCACTCCCGACTGTGACCATTGAGGATGTAGACTTAAGGGGCAAAGAGAGAAAAAATCGGGTGACAATGCCTACCGCACCCGTTAAGCAAAGGTTATCTGATTTTAGGGAGGTGAACCTCGGCCTCAGCGAGGAGATGGCTATAGAGGAGGCAAAAAGATGTCTCAACTGTGGCGGCTGTTCTGGATGCAGGGAATGCGAAAAGGTTTGCCAGGCTAAGGCTATAAACCACGAAATGAAGGAGCAATTCCTTAGCCTGAATGTCGGTGCTATTATCCTGGCTTCTGGTTTCGACTTTTACGACGTTTCAAAACTTGGAGAATATGGCTACGGAAAGATAGCCAATGTGATTACCGCTATTGAATATGAAAGGCTAACCTCGGCTTCAGGCCCTACGAGCGGTGAACTCAGGCGACCCTCCGATGGCAAGATCCCATCCAAGATAGCCTTCATTCAGTGTGTTGGCTCCCGAGACTTCAAGAACTTGCCATATTGCTCCAGCGTATGCTGTATGCATGCTACTAAGGAAGCCATACTAGCCTATGAACATCGCCCCGGCACAAGGTCTACCATTTTTTACATGGATTTGAGGGCGGTGGGAAAACGGTTCCAAGAATATGTTACCAGAGCCAAGGAAGAGTACAACGTAACATATATCAGAGGTCGCCCGGGAGAGATCGATGTCAATACCGCTAATGGCAACCCGATTATCTGGCATGAGGATACTACTACCGGGGAAACGAAGACCTTTGAGCCAGAACTGGTGATTCTTTCCCAAGGTCTGGTTCCGTCTACAGGCATTGAAAAATTAGCCAGCATATTGGGCATAAGTCTAGACAAGTACGGGTTCGCTGAGATCCCTGATAAGCTGTTCTATCCTCTCGACACCACAAGACCGGGTATCTTTGCCTGTGGCTACGCTCATAGTCCTAGGGATATCCCTGACTCTGTCGTTCAAGGTTCGGCGGCGGCAGCTCGAGCTGCTGAAGCTACGGCAGCTAGGGTGCCTAGCTTGGTAGCAGGAGGTATTTGACATGCCTGATGAGATTCGCATCGGTGTCTTTGTATGTCACTGTGGCCACAATATCGGTGGGTATATAGATGTCCCCGGAGTGGTTGAGTATGCCAGAGGGCTGCCAGATGTGGTACATGCCGAGCACAACCTGTTCACCTGTTCTGTGGAGGGAACATCAGCAATAAAGAAGGCAATAAAAGAACACAATCTTAACCGGGTGGTAGTAGCCTCATGCACCCCTAGAACGCATGAGCCGCTCTTCAGATGTATTTGTGAGGAGGCCGGGCTAAATAAATACTTATTCGAGATGGCTAACATAAGAGACCAATGTTCTTGGGTACATATGGACTGCCCTACCGAAGCCACAGAAAAAGCCGAGAGACTTGTCGCATCAGCGGTTGCCAAGGCGCGACTACTCGAGCCATTAGAAGAGATTGAGATAGAGGTGCTGCCCTCCTGTCTAGTAATCGGTGGTGGCGTAGCTGGGATAGCTGCGGCTTTAAACCTTGCAAATCAAGGCTTTCGTGTCAACCTGGTAGAAAAGGAAGCAGAGCTTGGCGGCAACCTGTCGGCCATCAATAAGATTTTCCCTACTAACAAGGATGCAAAGGACTTAATTATCCCTCTCATACGCCAGGTGAAGGAACATGCCAACATTAAGACCTATCTCAGAACAAAGGTCAAGGAAGTGGCTGGGTTCATAGGTAATTACGATGTTACCTTAGAGCACGAAGGCGAGGAGAGCAAGCTTAAGGCGGGGACAATCGTAGTTGCCACCGGAGCTGAGGAATTCAAACCGACAGGGCAATACGGTTATGGGGAAATGACAGGAGTGCTCACTCAGCTGGAGCTAGAAAAGCAGATAAGAGAAGGCCATGTCAATGGACAGAACATCGTGATGATCAATTGTGTGGGGGCCCGCACTAAGGAAAGACCATACTGTAGCCGATTTTGTTGCATGACTGCCATCAAGAATGCTGTTCTTATCAAGGAAAACAAGCCGGCGGCAAACGTGTGGATTCTACATCGTGATTTGATGACTTATGGCGTGGACTTCGAAGATTACTACCGCCAGGCTCAAGAAGCGGGCGTCAGATTCATCCGTTATGACCTAGCAAGCCCTCCTGAGGTTATTGGGAACGGACATGTTGAAGGGGTAAGAGTATATCACCAACTAAGGCAAAACGAGCTAGAGCTGCCTTGCGATATGGTTGTTCTCACGACGCCTCTTGTTCCGCGTAGCGACAATGACGAGATATCGAAGATGCTGAAGGTCCCCTTGAGTCAGGAGGGTTTCTTCATGGAGGCGCATCTCAAACTACGTCCCGTGGAGTTTGCTACCGATGGCCTCTTTGTCTGTGGTTCGGCCCGCTGGCCAGTAGAAGTGAGTGAGGCTATTTTCCAAGGTTGTGCTGCTGCGGCAAAGGCAGTAATACCTATGAGAATGGGCTATGTGAAACCCGAGGCCATAACTGCTAACGTAAACGAGGAATTCTGTGCAGGCTGCGGCACCTGCGTTGCTTTGTGTCCGTATAATGCGATTGAGCTGAAGTCAGATAATGGTAAAAGGGTTTCGAATGTAATTACTGCGCTATGTAAAGGTTGCGGAACCTGTGCAGCCGCCTGTCCCTCTGGAGCAATATCAATGAACCACTTCAAAAATGAACAGATTGTGGCACAAATAGAGGCACTGTTGGAGTGTTGATAGGAATAAATTGGAACCTGTAATAGTCAGGGAATTCAGCATTTGGTAGCTATTAAAATGACAAAGGCAGTCTATTTCAGAAACAAAGGCATAATCCTTCCTTGTAGCATCTAGGTGGAAGTGAAGGAGCTAGCTAATCTGAAATAGAGAAGGCTATTCAAGATGTAGATTACAGAGACCAAATCCAACTGAACCTATAGATCCAGCTATGAATTATGTTCAGGATGCTCGATTGAAGTTCTAAGAAAAGTAAGTTACAATTAACAATTGGAATAGCTTGGGGCGTCATGGATAAGACCAAGGTTCTGCTCGCTGAGGATCATATCGTGGTGCGAGAAGGCACTCGTGAGCTTATACAGCATCAACCAGACATGGAAGTCATTGGTGAAGCCAGCGACGGTGAAGAAGCAGTGGAGCTGACTGCCAAGCTGTGTCCGGATGTAGTAATAATGGACATCTCTATGCCCAAGCTTAACGGCATAGAAGCTACCAAGCAGATAAAGCAGCTTAACCCGGCTGTAGCAGTGCTAGTACTCACTGCCTATCCTAATGAGGAGTACATCTTTGCCCTCTTGGAGGCAGGAGCAGCTGGCTACTTGCTCAAGAACGTGCGGGGAAGTCAATTTATTGATGCTATTCGGGCAGTGAATGGTGGTGAGTCAGTGCTCCATCCTACAATTGCCCGCAGGGTTATAGAACGACTAACATCCCCGGCTAACAGTCGCACCGAGGCACGGTCAACTGAGCCCCTGAGTGATCGCGAGGTGGATGTATTGAAGTTAGCTGCCAAAGGCATAAGCAATAAGGATATTGCTGAGCAGCTCTTCCTTAGCCCACGCACGGTTCAGGCCCATCTGGGGCACATCTTTAATAAGCTGGGTGTTGCTTCGCGTACTGAAGCTGTATTATATGGCTTAAGAAGAGGCTGGTTGATACTTGAAGATCTTCCCTGATCTGTGCCCAGTTTAAATGCTTAAGGGTTATTGCGCAGATGGCTCAATATCTACCAACCCGGGTGCTAAAGGTTGTGCGTAACCTCCATTTCTGGGCTGTGGCGGCAATGTTTGCCATTGTCATAATCTTCCACTACTCCAAACAGACGCTAGGCACAGATTTACCATTCCCTTTCCCATTACTGGGTCTAAGTCGACATGCCGTAGAACGAGTTTTTCTCCTCGCTCCTGTAACTTATGCCAGTTTTTTCTTTGGCACAAGGGCAGGGATAGCTAGTTTGGTGGTGGCGTGTTCCATTATGTTGCCCCGGGCTATTTTTGTCTCTCCCCACCCTAGCGATGCTTTGCTTGAAAGCGCTGGTGTTGTTGCCATTGGTGCTGTAGTGAACTGGTTGTTCTATGTGTTTCGGAAGGAAAGGGAGCGCTACCAACAAGCTCTTTCAGCATTGGAAACAGCTCACCAGGAAGTGCGAGAGTCGCAGGAAAGCTATAAGGGCTTATTCGAAGGTGCCTATGACGCCATTTGGGTTCATGATTTGGAAGGTAACATTCAATCAGCAAACAAGGCGGCTGCCAGACTTAACGGTTACCCCGTGGAAGAGTTACTGGGGATGAACATAAAGTCGTTTCTCAGTGACGAAAGTTTACACTTGGCAAGAGAGATGCAAGATAAGTTAACTAAACATGAACCAGCAGCCATGCCCTACGAACAAAGGATAATTAAGAAAGATGGCTCAGAGGCAATATGTCTGATTGCCACCAGCTTGGTTTCCAGTAATGGTGAGCCAAAGGGTTTCCAGAGTATCGCTAGAGATGTCACTGAAGAGAAGCGAATGCAAGATAATTTACGCTATTATTTGCAGCAGATCACCAAAGCTCAGGAGGAGGAGCGTAGGCGTATGGCCCGAGAGCTTCATGATGATACAGCTCAACAATTGGTGGTACTTGCGCGCAGGTTGGATAACCTTCTTTGTAATGCTGACCGTTTATCCCAGCAGGATATTACATTCCTAGAGGGGATAAGACAGCAAACCGATGAGATATTGGATGGAGTGCATCGTTTTTGCCAGGACCTGCGACCCTCAGTACTGGATGACCTAGGCCTCATGCCGGCGCTGAAATCGCTGACATCTGAACTAACCGAGCACTTCGGACTACCTATTGCCATGGGTAGCGCTGGCTCTGTGCGGCGTTTGTCTCCCGAGACAGAATTGATACTATTCCGCATTGCTCAAGAGGGACTAAGGAATGTGTGCCGGCATTCCGGGGCATCCAGATCCTGGATCATGCTAGAATTCAGCGATGATAAGGTCGTTTTAACTATTAAAGATAACGGCAGGGGCTTTAACTTACCGGATAGGGTAGAAGACTTGGCCGCTGTTGGCAAGCTCGGGCTTGCTGGGATGCAAGAGAGAGTTCAACTCGTTGGAGGCAAGCTAGCGATAGAGTCAGAGCTAAGCAAGGGGACAACCGTGAGTGCGGAGATCCCAATCTAGGATAGCCTAGGACACTTGGAGGTTGACATTTATTGGTTGGATATATGAGCGCAAATATCAACAAAAAGCTGACAGGGGATACGGGGATTTGCTCACTTGCGGTCCCCTTATTGTGATAGGAATCCACTATTGCGATACTTTACGCATTGGGGACCTATGCAGGAACAAAGGCTTCCAAATTGACGATCTTCCCCACAAACTGGGGCGACCAAATTTTACAGTGCTGGCACTTGTCAACAAGTATATCCGGATTACGGTGAACACGGAAGGTGCAATCCCCCCTCATTGGAAACCATTAAGAAGTGGGCATGGCTCGATTAGTATCGAGAAATCCAGATCCCTGACAATGCTCGGGAACGTATGCTGTACTTTCTGAATTTCAAGCGTCCTTAGCCAGACTAGGATAACAACAGCAATCGTAGTCTGCCTTACCGAGTACTTCATTAAACTCGATCTCATAATGGCGTAGTCATACTGGCTTATTTTAATCGTGCTTTACTAAGTGAAGGTACTTACAGAATGGCTTTTAAATTAAGCCTTTTCAGCAGTCAAAGATAAGCTCTGAATCAGATGGCACGTATCAGGCAAGGTGATAAGCTACAAATAAAGATAGAGATAGTCCTAAGATTTTTCAGTGCAGATCGTATCAAGAAAGGAGGCAAAGGGAGTGGCAACGAGAAGTTATTTTATGATCACTGTGAAGGAAGAGTTCTCCCGAAATCATTACCAAAATGTGTACTGAACTATCTTTACCATTTGAGTCCCGATATTTTCCTCTGAGGAAATTCCTTAATATTTATCAGGAGTCCCTGGAGGAGCCAGAGGAGTTCTGGGCGGAACAGGCACGTCAGCTGGATTGGTTTAAGACCTGGGACAAGGTTCTGGAATGGGAGCCGCCCTTTGCCAGATGGTTTGTAGGTGGGAGATTAAACGCATCGTATATATGTGTGGACCGCCATGTAAAGACCTGGCGCAGAAGTAAAGTGGCTATATACTGGGAAGGTGAGCCTGGAGACAGCAGAGTCTTAAGCTATTCCACATTATATCGTGAAGTTAACAGGTACGCCTCAGTCTTAAAGAACTGTGGCGTAGGTGATGGGGATAAGATTGTCTTATATTTGCCGATGATACCGGAGTTGCCTATTTTCATGCTGGCATGTGCCAGAATTGGAGCCATTCACACAGTAATTTTCTCCGGTTTCAGTGCTCAAGCATTGGCTGACAGGGTCAATGATATACAAGCCAAGTTATTAGTGACTGCTGACGGAGGATTCAGGAGAGGTAAGGTAATCCCGCTTAAGAGTATAGTCGATGAAGCCTTAAGGAAGTGTCCCTCGGTGGAGAAGACTATTGTGGTGAAGAGGGCTAATTGGTCTGTCACCATGAAGTCACCAAGGGATTGCTGGCTGCATGACGTGCTTGCTAAAGCAGAACAGTTTGTCGAACCAGAGGCAGTAGAATCAAACCACCCGCTCTATATACTATATACCTCGGGTACCACAGGCAAGCCTAAAGGAATTGTCCACAGTACAGGTGGCTATCTGGTTCACAACTATTGTGCTTATAAGTGGGTTTTTGACCTTCGAGAAGAATCTGTCTACTGGTGCACTGCTGATGTCGGTTGGGTCACGGGGCATAGCTCAACAGTATATGCTCCATTAGCACATGGGGCGGCCATAGTACTTTATGAGGGGGCACCTGACTATCCTACAATTGATAGGTGGTGGGATATTATCGAGAAATATGGGGTTACCGTGTTTTATACCTCGCCTACAGCAATCAGGATGTTCATGGCATGTGGGGAAGAGATGCTGAAAAGGCATGACTTCAGAAGTCTAGAACTCTTGGGGAGCGTGGGGGAGCCCATTAATCCTGAGGCCTGGCTCTGGTTTTACCGCCATGTAGGTGGTGAAAGATGCCCTATTGTTGATACTTGGTGGCAGACTGAAACTGGTGGCATCATGATTTCGCCTACCCCTGGCATAAGTGAGTGTGTGCCTCTGAAGCCTGGCTCAGCAACATTCCCGTTGCCGGGAGTGGAGGTTGATGTGGTTGGTGAAGATGGCAAGCCAGTGCCGCCGGGAAAGAGGGGTTTCTTGGTAATAAAGAGACCTTGGCCGGGGATGCTCCTCGGAATACATGGGAACCCGGAACGCTACAAGGAGGCCTATTGGTCGCGGTTTCCCGGCGTTTACTATACCGGCGACTATGCCGTAAAGGACAAAGATGGATACTTCTGGGTCCTGGGAAGGGCTGATGAGGTACTTAAAGTGGCCGGACATAGAATAGGTACTGCTGAATTAGAGGACGCTGCTGTTTCACATCCTCAAGTAGCTGAAGCAGCGGTTGTGGGGAAAAAAGACCCTGTGAAAGGCGAGAGCATCGTCATCTTTGCCAGGCTCAAAGAAAGTGTTGACCCTTCTCCGGAACTGGAAAAGAACCTTGCTGGTCACATGCGAAAAGTGGTGGGGCCTATAGCAGTTCCTGACGAGGTTTATTTCGTCCCCAAACTACCCAAGACAAGGAGCGGTAAGGTTATGCGGCGGGTTTTGAAGGCCGTGGCCAATAATACCAACATAGGAGACCTCACGACTCTGGAAGATGAAAGTTCCGTGGAGGAAATAATCAAGGTCTATCAGGACCTCAAAGCCATAAGACAAAGCTATGACGGCTTCATTCAGGAACTCATAGCAGAAAGGAGGTGAAATGAAAATTACTCAACAAGACTGGACAGCATATGAGGAGGTCAGGACAAACCCAATAGCTAAACTGACAGGTCAAGTTCGTTTTGGCAGGGTGCTAGGCTTGCCCAAAGAAAAGTTAGAATGGCTTCGAAACCACTACTGCGAGCTGAGTAAAAAATTCATGATGGAAATTACTCAACAAGACTGGACAGCATATGAGGAGGTCAGGACAAACCCAATAACTAAACTGACAGGTCAAGTTCGTTTTGGCAGGGTGCTAGGCTTGCCCAAAGAAAAGTTAGAATGGATTCGAAACCACTACTACGAGCTGAGTAAAGAATTCAAGATGGAGCAATGAGAACATTCATTGTCCTTTATTATGTCGCAGGTTTGATCAAATAGCTTCGCATTCACGTATGCTGGAATGCACTATTGTTATGTTATACAGTTCGTCATTTCGTGCAATTCAAAAAGTACGATACATAACCGCTCTTGCCCAGAGGGTAAGCCGAGAGGGAAGATGTTCACAGTGTCCTCTGGCTAGTTGAGGAATACTGAGGCGTAAGCTCAAAAACCGTCGACCCAGATGACAACCCCCGAACCTGCGTTCATGCAGGTGAGGGCAAAGTCCTTTTAGAAACCAGGCCAGACCTGGGAATATCGTTAAGGTCGTCCATGGATTTCTGCCCCTCGCGTATCGCCTCCTCGATTGCCGTTTTAAGAGTCACGACTTCGTCATGGAGGCGTTCTACTTCCATCTCCAATGTATTACTCCCCCGATTGGTTACCACCTTCAGTATTAAAATCTTAATAGAAGTTCTATAGCCTGTCTATAGCCCAAAAGTCCTACACCTGAGCATCAAGATGTTCTGAGTGTAGTCAAAAAGTACCAGGGGGAGGGAAGTTTCACACTGCATCAAACAAATTCAAAAATCAAAGGGCAAAAATAAAAGTGACAAATCAAAATGCAAAAACTTTTAACTTTTGCTCTGTCAGTTTGCATTTTTATTCTTAATTTTTGCATTTTAGAAGGACTTGTTTGGAGCTTAGAAATCAGGATTTGGAATTTCCTGTGATTGTGAAGGAAGGGATTCCTTCACGCCCCAAAGTTTGATAAGTTAACCAAGACTGAGGCTGGGCACGACATCCAGGTCATAACCGCTTATCCCGCCAGCCTGGAAATGATAATAGCCACAGGCAGCCACCATAGCAGCATTATCAGTACATAAGTGGGGGGGAGGAATAAGAACCGGGACTGGCGAGCTGGCAAGGAAACGCCGGGTTAATGCCTCATTGGCTGCTACTCCACCGCTCAGCAAAATTTGCTCCACCTTCAGTTGCTTTGCTGCCTCAATTGTTTTGGCAACCAAGACATCGACTATGGCTAACTGGAAGCTTGCTGCGACATCAGCCACTGAGACCCCTCCCTTGTGAACGAGATGCCACAAAGCCGTTTTCAAGCCACTGAAGCTGAAATCATGGCTTCCCTTGAGCCAGGCTCGGGGGAGAGGCAAGCAAGGAAACCCAGAGCGGCTTGCCTGTTCAATAGCTGGACCTCCAGGGTAACCCAAACCCAGGATTCGAGCCGCTTTGTCAAAGGCTTCGCCAGCAGCGTCATCCCGAGTTCGTCCCAATTTCTCAAATTGCCCATGCCCCTTCATCAATACTAAATCGCTATGCCCACCGGAGACAACGAGACAGAGGCAGGGGAATTTCACTTCCCCCTTTTCGCCAGGTGGGGAGGAAAAGTCCAGCCAATTAGCATAGATATGCGCCTCAAGATGGTTAACCCCGGTAATAGGTAATTTTTTAGCCAAGGCAATTGCCTTGGCCACGTTAACGCCGACCAACAGCGACCCGGCCAGCCCCGGGCCGAAAGTCACAGCAATACCATTGATATCCTGCCAGGAGACTTCGGTCATTGCCTGGCTGACAACCGGGATAATAGTGAGGAGATGCTGCCTTGAGGCAACTTCGGGGACTACGCCGCCATAGCGAGCATGAATGTCTATCTGTGAAGATACAACATCGGAGATAATTTTGCTGCCGTTCTCCACTACGGCAGCAGCAGTTTCATCACAAGAGGTTTCAATACCCAGGATTTTCGTTTTCGTTCTCATGAACTGCCGCCACTATCTTGGCATAACCCTGAACAATATCTTATCCTGGCGCCGCAATATTCCCAGAAGCCAGGGAGGGACTTCCCTGCTTACAACGGTAAGTCACCCTTTACCTCTCTCCTTGGCCACCATATTTAGCAGAGTACACACCCATAAAAATATTATGTGCGTGCTTCTCCTGCCTTCTTAACAGCATATTGTATTAGAGGTGGTGCAAGGAGTCCATGAACTACTGTTGTGGTCGCCATAAGTGCGATTATTGTACCTCCGAGCTCATATTCCGATAATGCTTGAGCTGCCAGGAAAGCAAGACCTACGGCAACACCTGCTTGATCTAGCATTGCGAGGCCAAGATACTTCTTAATTTTTGGCTCAGATTTGGATAAGACACCACCTAAGCTACACCCTCCTATCTTGCCAATGCTTCTGCCAACGCAATACATAATTACAAGCGGCCACATGAGATGAAAAACTGAGAAGTCCATCGCCATACCAATAGCGGCGAAAAACAAAACAAATATCGGCGTCATGATATTATCTATCAATTCGTTTGAGCGACTGCCGATTTGGACATTGAGGTTAATTACTGCGGTTCCTAAAGCCATACATGCGAGAATTGCCGAAACTCCAATCCCTTCAGCAAGGCCCCAACACAGAATAGCAGCCGCGATAGAAACAACGAAGATGTGGTCAGAAGAGAGATGTATTTTCTTCGCGAAGTAAGAGAGGGCAACGCCAATTGCCCCTCCCAGTCCCAAACCACCAAAAATCTCCCATAAAGGGTAAGTGAAGGAGAATGAAATGCTTGCTTCTCCACCCAACAACATCTTCGCCCAGGTAATCCCCACCGAATAAACAATTATGGCAAGTACGTCATCCAGTCCCACAAGAGCAATGGTAATGTCTGTAAGTGTTCCTTTTGCCCTTAAGTCTCTTAAAACTGCTATTGTTCCTGCCGGAGCGGTTGCGGGAGCAAGCGAACCCAAAACTATAGAAAGTGGTAGGTCCCTCGTTAATAAATATACAAAACCAAACGTTAAAATAAAGGTCATGAACACCTGTACAATCAATATAATGACCAGTTGCTTGCCCATCCTTTTTAGAAAAGCGAAAGAGAAACTCAGTCCTATTATGTAGGCAACAAGAGCAAGCGTGGTGCCGGTGATAATGACATTGAATTGTTCGGGCGCGCTGAAATTCAAAACCCGTCCTATGATAATACCCGAGAGGATATATGCTAAAATTTCTGTTAAACGTAGCTTGCGTAGTATCCTGCCGAGTATGAAGCCGAGTATGAGAACTAAGGCTACCAAGACATAGATATTCATAGGGTATTCAGGAACTTATTTCTGAGATCTCTTAGCAAAATCTGTATTGTTAGTTCTCCGAGGAGTCTTTTATTTTCATCAACAACTGCCAATCTGCGGATATTGAAGGAGGAAAACTTCCTTAAGACGTCAGCCACAGTTTCTTCCGGCGAGCATACAACAGGATTATGTGTCATGATATCCTCGACGACACTTTCTTTTAGGCAAAATATCTCAGCCCTGGGAGTTCCGAACATCCTTTCTTTTTTTTGCCCAGGAGGAATAATGGAATGCAGCATATCGTGTTCCGTTACTACGCCCACAACTTTCATTTCCTCAGTATTGTTAACCACCCAGGCATGTGCCCTAAGGGAAAGCTTGTTGAGGAACTCCATGCAAATCGCGTTCTCTCCCATAAATGGGGTGTCATGCACGGGTATCATTATCTCTTTTATTTTTGTCTTGTAAAATTCTTCCATCATGGTCTGTTAGGAAAAAACTACCTGTCTTGATTTGGCTAGAAACTTACAGTAAAGCTTTGTCATGAGCTTATGTTAGTATTCTAATAGAGAAGAAAAAATTAGGCAAGCAACAACGTGTTGCCTGGCTCTATTCTGTATGTTAACGTAGTGATAAATTTCGGACGCTTTGGCATGACTTCTATTATTCTCGCTGGTGGCAAAAGTTCGAGGCTTGGTCGGGGCAAGGCTCTTCAGATTATTGAGGGTAAGAGCCTTATCCAGTGGGTAGTTGACCGCCTTGCTATCCTCAGCACAGAAATCATCATAGCGACTGCCCATGGCGAAGCAATTCCCTGCTCCTCGGCTGTAAGAATAAAAACGGTAGCCGATATTTATCCTGGTAAAGGTCCGCTTGTGGGCATCTACTCGGGTTTAATAGCCTCATCTAGTTCGTGGGCTATCGTCGTTGGCTGTGATACACCGTTTCTGAGCGTTAGCCTGCTTGAATATATGACTCAAATTTGCTCTACATTTGATGTAGTTGTTCCTCGGATAAAAAATGAATTGGAGCCCCTTTGCGCAGTATATTCCAAGAATTGTTTAGACCCCATTCAAGGGTTGCTGGAGCAAGATGAACGACAGATTAGAAAGCTTTTTAGTATGGTCAAGGTGAAGTATGTTGAAGAGGACGAGGTCAATAGATTTGACCCGGAGCACTTAAGCTTTTTCAACATAAATAGCCAGGCTGATCTGGAGAGGGCACGAAAGCTGACAGCCGAGAACAGAGAGGAGAAAGAAGAGAAGTGGTAGTAGTAGCTACCATTTCTTTTGAGATAATCGCGACATAAGCCAGCTCTTAAGGCGCTCATCCAGCTTGCCCAGCCATGATTCTATCTCGCGTATATCTCCGCTCATTAGCGCAGCTTTTTCCTTCGCCGTACGGCATTTACAGCAGAGACCTTATACTCGGGAATCTTAGCTAACGGGTCAAGAGCATCATTGGTGAGGATATTGGCCGCCGCTTCACGCCAGTGGAAGGGCATAAAAATAACCCCGGGAGGTGATTTTTCTGTAATATGTAACGGCGCTTCCACCCAACCCCTTTTCGAGGTAACTACTACCAAGTCGCCCTCAATAAGTCCCAGCCTTGCTGCGTCACCAGGATGCATTTCCACCACACCGCTGGGACAAAGCTCGCTGAGCACGTTAGCACGGCGACTCATTGTGCCAGTATGCCAATGTTCCAGTATCCGCCCCGTAGTGAGAACAAGCGGGTACTTTTTGGATATTGATTCTGCTGGTGGAATGTAATCCACAGCGTGGAACTTGCCTCTACCCCGGGCAAAGCCATCCTGGTAAAGAAAGCTGGTTCCGGGATGTGAGGTATCCGGGCAGGGCCATTGCAAACCGTCGTGGTCGAGGCGCTCAAAGCGGATACCCCCATAGACAGGAGTAAGGGAGGCGGCTTCTTCCATAATCTGACTGGCAGTCTGGTAGCCAAATGGTTTTCCCATTTTTCCCGCCAAAGCAGATATAATCTCCCAGTCAGCTTTTGCCTCCCCGGGTGGCAGGACTGCTTGCCTTACTCTTTGAACTCGCCTCTCAGTATTGGTAAAGGTGCCATCCTTTTCTGCGAAGGCAGCAGCAGGGAAAACAACGTCAGCGAGCCAAGCAGTCTCGGAGAGAAAGATATCCTGAACTACTAAGAATTCAAGTTTCTCCAGTGCTTGCCTGAAATGCTCCAAATTAGGCTCACTTAACATGGGATTCTCTCCCATAACATAGAGTCCTTTAATGTCTCCCCCGAGTATAGCATTGGCTATCTCGGTAACCGTCACCCCCGGCCGGTCACTCAATTTGCATCCCCAAGCAGTTTCGAATTTCATTCTCAGGGCGGGGTCATCAACCCTTTGATAGCCGGGATAGACATTAGGGAGTGCTCCTATATCACAGGCGCCCTGAACATTGTTTTGACCCCGAAGAGGACTGAATCCCGTGCCCTCCCTGCCGATATTGCCAGTCAGTAGTAACAGGTTTGCCACGCTTTTCACATTATCTGTGCCCGTGGTATGCTGGGTTATTCCCATTCCATAGAGGATGCAGGCGCTTTTTGTCTCACCGAAAAGGCAGGCGGCCGCCTCTAAATCAGCTTTGGGTACCCCGGTTGTTGCTTCGACCACCTCAGGAGTAAATCCTTCCACAAGCTGACGCATATCCTCAAAACCTTCGGTGCGCTTCCGGATAAACTCCTTATCCTCAAGGCCATCTCTGATAATTACATGCATTAGTCCATTAAGAAGAGCAACATCTGTTCCTGGCTTGTGGGGAAGTCTGACAGTGGCAAAATCACTAAGTTCGATAGAGCGGGGGTCAGCCACAATAAGCTTAGCACCCCCAAACCTGACTCTTCTCTTAATCATCGAGCCAATAATGGGATGGCATTCCGTAGTGTTAGAGCCGATGACGAAGAAAAGCTCCGTTTTCTCAAAATCGGAATAAGAATTACTCATTGCCCCTTGACCGAAGGCAGCAATTCCCCCGACCACTGTAGAGGTGTGACATAGTCGGGCACAATGGTCAATGTTATTAGTCCCGATCACAGCACGGACGAACTTCTGCATAGCATAGTTATCTTCGTTGGTACACTTAGCTGAACTTAAGGCAGCGATACTATCTGCTCCACGAGCTTGTTTGAGTTCAAGGAGCTTATTGGCTGCCAGCTCCAGAGCTTCATCCCAGCTAGTCTCACGGAAGATTTCATGCACTTTCCCATCGTGACCTGCTCCACGCGGAACGCCAGGTATTCGGATAAGGGGTGTGGTCAGCCTCTCAGGATGGCTGAGAAAATCGTATCCCCAGCGTCCTTTGACGCACAGGCTGCCTCTGTTAGTTGAACCCTCGGGGTCACCGCGCACGGAAACAACCTTATTATCTAGGACACCCAGGTAGATAGAACAACCAACCCCACAATAGGGACAAATGGTTTTAATCTCTTCGGCAGGTGGCTTTTCCCATTTAGGCACCAATGCTCCAGTAGGACATCGCATAACACACTCACCACAGGACTTGCAAATGGACTCGGCAATCGGTTTATCACCAAAGGTGGCTATCCTTGCTGAGCTGCCTCGAAAGGCTATGTCAATGGCACCAACGACAGCTATTTCGTGGCAAGCCCGCACACACTTGGCACAGAGGATACATTTGTTCGGGTCATGAAGAAATGCCGGATGGCTATCATCTACAGGAAGCACTTGAGTGCCTTTTCGAAGTCGCTCAACACGGTCTTGCTCTATGCCCAAGTACCGGGCAATCTTGAGCAAGTTACAGTCCTGGCTCTTAGCACAGGTAAGGCAATCGCCATGATGATTGGCGATAATTAGTTCCATGGTAATGCGGCGTGATTGATTTACTCGAGGTGTCTCGGTGTGCACCACCATACCATCAGTTGCTGGTGTGGTACAGGAGCTAACCAAGCCACGCATCTTCTCTATTTCAACCACACAGAGGCGACACCCTCCGTAAGGCTTGAGGTCAGGGTCATAACACAGCGTGGGGATATAGATGCCAGCACCAAGTGCCGCTTCAAGCACAGTGGCCCCCCTTTTTGCTTCCACTTCCTCTCCATTAACAATCAGCTTGATAGAGGCTGTGCCATTTTCTCCAACCTTGGTTGTAGGGATTGCACTCATCTTGGCACCTTCCTTATATGCTGATGGAATATTTAAGACTTGGCGACCACTGGGACGGGCCTCTCAGGGATATCCAAGGGCTTTGTCCCGCTAACTTTGACCACTGCACCGAACTTAGGTGGGCAGACATCTAAGCAAATCCCACAGTTGATGCACTTATCTTGGTCGATAACATGCACCATCCGTTTGCCGCCCTCAATAGCCTGGACGGGACAGTTCCTAGCGCAAATCATACATCCCTGACATTTGTCAGGAAGTATATAGTAAGATATAAGAGCCTGGCACTGCATCGCAGAGCAGCGTCTTTCAAATATGTGCTCTTCATACTCGTCACGAAAGTAGCGAATACTGGTAAGCACTGGGTTGGGAGCTGTCTGTCCCAAACCACACAAAGAACCGTCTTTGATCGATTCAGCTAATTCCTGAAGCAATGCAATATCCCCAGGTCTACCTCTTCCATTGGCTATATCTTCTAAGATATCCAGCATTTGTTTTGTGCCCCAGCGACAGGGTATACACTTCCCACAAGATTCAGCTTGGGTGAAAGTGAGGAAGAACTTTGTCATATCAACCATACAAGTATCCTCATCTATTACTACCATTCCCCCCGAGCCCATAATAGACCCTGCCTGGGTAAGAGATTCGTAATCAACGGGCAGGTCAATCAAACTCTCGGGTATGAAACCACCTGATGGGCCGCCAGTTTGAACTGCCTTCAGGCGTTTGCCTTCAGGAATTCCCCCACCTATTTCATATACAATCTCGCGCAAGCTAATTCCCATTGGAACCTCTATGAGCCCAGTGCGGACAACTTTGCCTGCCAGGGAAAAGTTCTTGGTGCCCTTGCTCTTCTCAGTACCATAGCCAGCGTACCAGTCAGCGCCTTTCGCCAGAATAGCTGAGACATCGCTCCAAGTTTCCACGTTATTGATGTTCGTTGGTTTCCCCCACAGGCCGGACTGGGCAGGAAATGGAGGCCGGGAGCGAGGCATCCCTCGTCTGCCTTCAATGGAAGCCATCATCGCAGTCTCCTCTCCACAGACAAAAGCGCCAGCACCCTCTTTTATTTTAATATGGAATTTAAAGCCAGAGCCCATAATATCGTCACCTATTAACCCATATTCCTCCATTTGTCTGATAGCAATTCGTAACCTTTGAATCGCTAGCGGATATTCAGCTCGGATATAAATGTACCCTTCAGTCGCACCGATAGCGTAAGCCCCAATGAGTATTCCTTCTAATACAGCATGCGGATCGCCTTCAAGAAGCGCTCGATCCATGAATGCCCCAGGATCTCCCTCGTCAGCATTACATATTACATATTTGATATCGCCGGGAGCATCGTGGCAGAATTGCCATTTAACCCCAGTGGCAAAGCCGGCCCCACCACGACCTCTCAACCCCGATTTCTTTATCTCAACAATCACTTCCTGGGGTTTCATTCTCAATGCCTTAGCCAGGCCTTCATAGCCACCGTTAGCAATATAATGGTTTATATTTTCAGGATCGATATTTCCACAATTGCGCAAAGAGATACGCACCTGAGGTTTGAGCACCGATAAGTTAAAAAGCTTGGGAATACCATCTAATGTCCCTTCTCCACGAGTGCCGAGTGCTAGATCGGAGCGTGGATTATCGGCAATTAAATAGTCCGCGATGATTTCAGACATAAGCTCCGGAGTAAGATTGCCATAGAAGACACTAGGTTTGCCTGGCTTTATCACTTCGATCAAGGGCTCCGCATAACAGAGACCAATACAACCAACTGGAAGAATATCAGCTTGGATATCCTGCTTGACTAGCTCCTGATTTAGAACATCCAGTATATCTTCAGCACCAGCTGCTCGCCCGCAAGTTCCCATACCAATTAGAATGCGGATGCTCTCGCTTTGCTGCATTGTTTTCCATTGTAGTATAGCTTGGCTCTTGATTTCTTCGAAGCTCACTGTGCCCCCTTGTTTAATATCTCCCCTACCTTTGTCACCGTCATCCTCCCATGCACCTTCTTGTTAATAACCACAACTGGTGCCAATGCGCAAGCACCAAAACAAGCTATCGTCTCTAACGAGTATTCCATGTCCGGGGTAGTTCCGCCGGCACTAATGCCTAATTGTTTTTCTATTTCAGCGAGGATTTGTGTGCTACCACGCACATGGCAGGCAGTCCCCCGGCACACCCTGATGATATTTCTTCCTGTTGGCACAAGTTTGAACTGGGCATAAAATGTACCTACTCCGAAGACGCTGCTTTCCGGTAACTTGAGAAATTTGGCTATCCTCTTCATAGCTAGCTCTGGCAGATAACCAAAAGCCTGCTGCACTTGCTGCAAGATGGGGATAAGCTCATCCTGCCTGCCCTCATAGGTAGGTAGAATCTCGTTCAGGCGTTCCTGAATAGCAGCCTCCTGCTCTGTTACGAGCACTTGAGTGTCTTGACTTACTGAGGTATTCGCCATTTCGCACCTCGCTATTTACCATCTCACTTTAGACAGTCTTAAAGCAGGCGTTTTCAAGATATCCGATTAACTGATTTCCCGAAAGTAGCTCAAAGGCTGGACTATATCACAAATAGGGACGCCAACGCAAATATAGCCTATCGCGATTGTTCAGCAACTCTTTCTATCATTTTTCAATCCTTTGCTTCGCATCATTTCTAGGAAACACTGGGGTTAGTAAGTTAAGTAGAGGGAATATCTTTAACCAGCTTCCAGATAAGATTTTCAATAAGCACAGCTACATCCTCAGTGGAAAGATAATCAGAAATATTAGCATCGAACAATATGTTCCCGCTGGGCTCAAACTCCTCATCACCTCTCCACAACGCTAACGTTATAGGCACATGGTCGAAAGCATTGATGGTCACAGACACATCGCCGTGCTCTGCCTCACGACCTCCTAGCTTCCCTGCCACCTTCATTAGCAGTTCAGGATTCTTGCCAAAGTGCTTTACGATAGGGGCTATCGCTCTTTGGGAAAATGCCGAAAAATAGCTAATGCCCCCTGGTAGCTGTTTATAGGTCACCAATATACCAGTAGCCGGAGTGCCTTTTGCCGAGTTGAAATAGTGAAGTATCAGGATTTTGTCCTTCAGCGGAACTTCCACGTTGCTATCATCCAACAATATTTCGACATCAGGAATTGTAATATGATATGTCTGATTTAAATAATTAATGAGTACCTCGTTGGGCCGTACATACCGCGCACCGCTTTTACGGCATTGCTCTTGTATATCGCTGATTTTGGACAACTGCTCACGAGCGAGCTTATAGGGAAGCTCATAACCATGCTTCCCAGAGCCATGGGATAAAGAATGTCGGTTTTTCATTATAGGGCAAACTTAGGGCGAGGCAGAAGACCAGCTGCCTCCACTATCTCAGGCACTGCTTCCTCCCACTCAATAGCCATGATGTGAATACCCGCCACACCCTCAATTTGACGCACCTGATTGATAATGTCAACGCAAAGCTTGATACCCTCCTTGGACACTTGCTCCTTAGGCACTCCTTGGAGCCGTTCAATAATGCTGTCAGGCACATCCATTCCGGGAACTCTTGTTTTCATATACTTGGCAGCACCCACTGACTTTATAGGACCGACGCCAGCAAGTATCTTAACCTTCTCGTGTAACCCTCTATCGCGTACCATCTTCATCCACTCAGCAAACTTATCTACATTATAGATAAGCTGGGTCTGGATAAAGTCTGCTCCCGCTGCCACTTTCTTACCGAGACGCACCACCCTGAACTCAAAGGGCGCGGCAAAAGGATTGGCAGCAGCCCCGACAAAGAGTTGCGGCCCAATTGCCATCTCTTCACCACACTGAAACTTTCTCTCATCCCGCATGTCCTTTACCATCTTAACCAGTTGGATAGAATCAAGATCATAGACACCCTTAGCATTAGGATGATTGCCAAACTTCTGGTGGTCCCCCGTTAGACATAACAAGTTGTTCATGCCCAATGCTCCGATACCTAACACATCCATCTGAAGAGCGATGCGATTGCGGTCACGACAAGTCATCTGTACAATAGGGTCTAAACCTTCCTCTTTGGCCATGAGACAAGCTGCCCAAGATGCCATGCGGACGACCGCAGTCTGCCCATCAGTGACATTGGCAGCATCAATATTACCTTTCAGTATCCTTGCCTTTCTCCTAATTACCTCAGCGTCAGCGCTCTGCGGTGGGCCTAATTCACCTGTGACAGCAAACTGTCCAGCCTCTAGCACTCTCTCTAGATTACTCTTCGTTTTCATAAGCCCCTCCTAATCTTGCCATTTGTTATACTCCTAATATTTCCAGTACCTTCTTCGTCCCCTTCAATTCCTCTAACAGATCAATGGGCTCAACCTCCAAGCTGCGTGGTCTTACTGCTTTACTCCAATCATGCGGTTCTTGTATTTTCAAGAGCTCATCAAGTTCACCAAGTTTTCCTAATCTCTTATATATCATGACCCAAGCACAGTCACGTGTAGGGTCTACTTCACACTTGCCATCCGTAGTTGTTCCGCCACATGGGCCATTCAACAATCCTTTGGGGCATTGTACCATCGGACAAATCCCCGCGGTCCTCCCAAGTTCGCATTCACCACAGGCTTGGCACTCCTCCTTGAACTTGCTAGGTCCTCCACTAGAAAAACCAAGAGCGTTGTTTGATGGATACATAGGCTTTACAATACCCATTTCCTCTTCCAAATATCCTCGCACTGCCTGCAAACCGTCGCCACAACTTTGCATTAATATGGCATCGCATTTCTCTATCTCCCGGCGGTGCTCCTTCAAAAACATGGAGGACATGGGGAGGTAGCAGGTAAATACGGCAAATGGCAATCCAATTTTACCTACGATCTCCTTCCCTTCCTTCGTCAGTTTCTCTGCCATTTCATCCACATCTTTGATACCACCTGTATGAAAGATTGTGGCACATCCTCCACACCCCATCAGAAATATCCTCTTCTTACCTTCAAGATATCCTAGAATCTCCTCAAAGGGTTTTTGGACTTGTGCATTCATTCCTTTCCTCCTCAATAATTTCTATATTTGACATATTGGCCGGGGTAGCTTCTGGCGACTGCCTCTATCACGCGCAATGCCATTCAGGGAAACCTTTTGACCGGTGGCCCTGATGTAAGGCTCACGCTCCAATTCTTTGGTGCCACAAGCCTTTCCAATTTATCAAGTTGTCCTAGTTTGGCAAGACGCTCAACAATCTGTTGCCAGACGCAGGGTATATCCGGATTAACTTCACATTTACCACCTTGTGAGCCGCCACAGGGACCATTAAGCAGATGCTTGGAACACCGGGCAATAGGACAGAGGCCACCAGTAAACTCCAGCACACAATCACCACACTCAAGGCAGCGCTCCGCTTCTTTCCACTCGGCATGAGCACCACCTGAGGACAGAGTGTTGCAGCCAGGATGCACTACCTTATCCACTAATTCCGCTACAGTCTGCACTCCAGCCCCATCGGTCAGAACCAGGATAGAATCGGCAGCAGCAACTTCCTTTTTATAAGCTCTGAGTTTCAACTTCGATAATGCAGCATCACACAGCATGTCAACAACCACGGAACCGGTAACGGTCTTACCTTTCTCCTGCAAAGTGTTTGCCATTTCCGCTACTTGTTTCTCTCCTCCACTCCCCCAACCCTCAGCACAACCCTTACAACCAATGAGAAAGATACTCATATCCCCGTCAAGATAGTTCAGGATTTCTTCGATTGGTTTTTGCTCTGAAATCAGCATTTTACCTCTCCTTTAGGATTTGTATTATTAAGTTCCGCCAAAATGGCATCTATTATCTGAGGCATTTTCTCCCGAAGCTCCGGCGATAATTCTAACCCCCAGTCAATCTCCCCAGGCTCAACCCCAATAACGACGGCCTCACCTATCCCGATGAAATCGGGATGCCAAAGCTGCATTAACATTAAGTTATCTACTAAGCCCACATCGTGAAGGGATAGAAATGGCTTTTGCTCTAGAGTTATGTCATCAAGGTGAAAACGGTAAATTTGCCCTGGCCTTCCCCCACCTTTAACAGCATCCACTATGATCAATTTATCAGCGTCATCAAGAAAGTGCAGTGCATCGGGGCATGTCCCACCATCTATTAGTTTTACATCAGGGGGTGGGATCCCCTCCAAAGCACGTACCACATGACAACCAACCCCTTCGTCTCTCAACAAGACATTCCCTATGCCCAGAACAAATTTTCCCATTCCTAAACTTTCCTCCAAATTTTTGCTAACAAACCCTAAATTTCCCCAGATCGTGCCCTTTGGGACTGAGCAAATGCACAGAACAGGCAAGACAAGGGTCAAATGCCCTCACGATGCGCACTATCTCAAAGGGATTAGCTTCATCCTTTATCTTGGTTCCAGTAATAGCTTGCTCCAAGGGTCCAGGTTGGTCTCCATCATCCCTGGGAGAAATATTCCAGGTAGAAGGGGTAATGACCTGGTAATTAGCAATCTTCCCTTCTTTTATTTCTATCCAGTGCCCCAGGGCACCCCTCGCCGCACCGACCAGTCCCATTCCAGTAGCTTCTTCTGGGAGTTCGTAGCTTACGTAAGCTGGCTCACCTGGCTTAAGCTCTAAAACCCAGTCGGCCATGGCATCGGCTATGAGTTTAGTCTCCAGAGCTCGAGCAAGGTTGCGCCCCATGACAGAAAACATCTTATCTGGGCTTATGTTCGCCTGAGATAAGGCAGAATCAACCAAGCTCCTGACTTCGGGATTGCCTCCGACATAGTTGACCAAGATTCGAGCTAATGGCCCAACTTCAAAGACTGTCCCCCCATAGCGAGGTGATTTTATCCAGGAATAAGCACCTTTCTTTTCTTCTTCGGGAACAACGTCCCCTTGGGAAGGATGTCTGCCGCTGATAGAATCAGCATACCAAGAATGCTTCACCTCTTCAGTGATCTTAGTTGTATCACATTCATTAAACTTAAGACTGGTAGAGGTAGTCCCCGGCTTAAAAAATCTTTTCCGCTTGGTGAGGTCTGCTTCCTTTCCATCTAGCTCATAAGAACCATAAGCAAGCAGGTTTTCACAGCCATGACCAATCTCAAAGTAATCTGAGTAAACGCCGGCCACTGCCAGTACGTCTGGTAGGTAAACATTATCAATAAACTCCTGAAGCTCCTTCAACCTCCACAGGAAGGATGTCATATTATCAACAGTAGGTACAGAAGCAACGCCACCAGGCATTACGCCCATATTGTGAGGCATCTTGCCACCGAACATGGTAAGCATTTCTTGGCTTTTACGACGCGTGTCGAATGCTGCCACATAGTGCTCTACTGCCTGTTCATTAGCTTCATCAGGCAGGCGATAATCACCTTCATAACGGGGTACAAAAGGCCCCAGTTCCCCACGGGCAATAAAGCTTTTTATTGAATTTAAGGCGGGATTATTCCCTTCATATTTTGCTAACCTGACCACATCTACATAATCAAGAGCCACAAGGTGATAAAAATGAAGGATATGGTCAGCAATATGAGCTGCTCCCAGAATTAGATTGCGGATAATTCTGCCGTTGTCGGGTATCTTGTCGGCGATGCCAAAGGCACTATCCAGGTTTAAAGCAGCAGCAATAGAATGGCTGGTCGGGCAAACTCCGCAAATACGTTGAGCTATCCGCTGGGCATCACGGGGATCCCTACCCCTCATGATTAGCTCTAAGCCGCGGAACAGCATCCCCGAACTCTTAGCCTCTTTTACTTTACCACCCTCGACTACTGCCTCCACCTTAAGATGCCCTTCGATGCGAGTTACCGGGTCGATCACAATTGTGCCCATTACTTCACACCTCCTCAGGTAGCGCTGCTTCGCTCACCTTCTCATAAAGCGGGGATATGTCAAAGAACCCGGGCTCGGTGCAGCCAATACAAGTGGCACCACCGCCGACACACCAATTAACTTTATTGTTCCACAACCTCAGGGGACAATCGGCATGGGTTATAGGACCCCTGCATCCTAATTCATAGTTGCAGCCGGGATCGCCGAATTTTTTAGCAAACTTATTTTCATCATAGTAGGCTCGCCGTGGGCAGTTTTCGTGAATTGTTTGCCCATAAAAAGCCTTAGGACGCCCAAGCTCATCCAAATCCTCCGGTTTCGCCAGACCAGCAAGCAGGATTGTTGCCACTGTGCCTACAAACCAGTCAGGGTGTGGTGGACAACCAGGTATATTTACCAGTGGAGTGTTGATTCCTTTAGCTTGAAGAATTTCACCGATGCTGCGACACTGAGTAGGGTTGGGGTAGGCAGCGGGAATTCCTCCAAAAGCAGCACAGCTACCTAGAGCGATGACTGCCAGGGCATCCTTGGCCAATGTTTCCACCCATGATTTCATAGTCATTGGCTTACCATCCTTCTCGCCAATTATCCCGTGGATACCACCTTTAGCAGTGGGTATAGCCCCTTCTACAATCAGGATGTAAGCTCCCTTTTTCTTCCGTGAGGTATCCACCATAACTTCAATTACAGGCGCTCCCGCCCCCGCCATCACAGTAGGATGGAACCGTAAATTTATATGACTGCCTGGAAACACTTCATCAACCAGGAGGTTTTTAATAGAGGGATTTATAACGTTGAGAAGAGAGACTGAGCAGCCAGTACATCCAGCAGCTTGTAACCATATCGCCGGGTACTCTTTTGTATCCACAAGCCCTTACCTGCCTTTCGACTTATTTTCGCAAATCCTCCACCAGGGAGGATATTTTCTCAATCATAAATGTAAGCCTTCAGCTATCTCTCCAACCTTTAATTGGAGGGGAGATTCCTGGAGGATAGCCGACATTAGCCCATTCTTAGAAAGTAGCTTTATGAGCAGATCGGCAATAACAGTTTTGCCTGTGCCAACTTTTCCAGTAATGGCAATTATCTTAGTCATTTTACCTCGCTTGGCTCCTCGGAAGGCAGCAAGCTAACAGGCGATAGTTTCACCACTGCATCGTACTCAGGAGGACAAACGTCCATACAAGTGCCGCAATTAACGCACTTTTCTTGATCAATAACCTTTATCTCCCCTTTCTCGCCTTTGATTGCCTCTGTTGGGCAAGTAAGGACACAGTGCTCACAAGACCTTTCGCACTTCTCTGGCAAGATATAGTAAGCGGTGAGTTCAGGGCAAACCTTCGCTGGGCACTTCTTTTCCAAGATATGAGCTTCATATTCGTCTTGGAAGTACCTCATGGTAGTGAGCACAGGATTAGGTGCTGTTCTTCCTAAGCCACAAAGCGATCCCGCCTTAACATCCTCGGCTAAGGTAAGAAGAAGATCCATATCCTCTATCTCGCCTCGGCCAGCCGTGATGTCCTCCAAAATGTGTAGCATTTGCAAAGTCCCTAAGCGACACATAGTGCATTTCCCACAGGATTCCTTGGTTGAGAAGTCGAGAAAAAACCTGGCAGCATCAACCATGCAGTTATCCTCATCCATCACAATCAACCCCCCCGAGCCCATCATTGAGCCAGCTTGGCGAAGGGAATCGTAATCAATGGGGGTATCGAGCAACTCTGCTGGTATACAACCACCCGAGGGTCCCCCTATTTGCACCGCCTTAAATGGTTTATCTCCTGGGATCCCACCACCAATATCATAAACGACCTCACGCAGGGTTGTTCCCATAGGCACTTCAGTCAATCCTTTATTGTTAAGCTTGCCTGCCAGAGTGAACACCGCTGTTCCCTTGCTCCCCTCGGTGCCAATCGAGGAAAACCAATCTGCTCCTCGCTCGATTATCAAGGGGATGTTGGCAAAAGTCTTCACATTGTTTAGCAGAGTGGGCTTGCCCCACAATCCAGCCTGAGCAGGATAAGGAGGTCTTGGCTTGGGTGTGCTCATCCTCCCCTCCACAGCCTCCATTAAAGCAGTCTCCTCGCCGGAAACGAAAGCACCCGCCCCCATGGCTAGCTCTATATGGAAATCAAAACCACTTCCCAAGATATTATCCCCTAAAAGACCTAGTTCCTCTGCTTGTTTTAAGGCGATTTTCACCCGCTCAACGGCCAAAGGATATTCGGCGCGAATATAGATGTAACCTTGCTTAGCACCTATAACATAACCGCCGATAATCATTCCCTCTATAACTTGCTGAGGGTCGCTTTCCAAAACAACTCGATCCATAAACGCCCCTGGATCCCCCTCATCGGCATTACATACTACATATTTCGGCTTTCCTTCAGCCTTGTGGCAAAACTCCCATTTCTGGCCAGTGGGAAATCCAGCTCCACCTCGCCCTCGCAATCCTGAATTTTTTACCTCTTCGATTATCTCCTCGGGTCGCATCCTTAGAGCCTTTTCCAAGCTGCTATATCCGCCATTGGCAATGTAATGATTTATATTTACGGGGTCGATGTAGCCGCAGCGGCGGAACACAAGGCGGAGCTCGTGTTCAAATCTAGGAAGTTCTGGGATATAAGGGGCTTCTCTCTCGCCCCCTTCAAGGGTGCCCAAGGCAAGCTCAAGGCAGGGATCATCGCCAATGATATAGCCTTCTACAAGGCGGGGAACATGCTCGGGGGTCACATTTCCATAAACAACTCGGAAGGAATCAGGCTTGGATATGACGACTAACGGCTCAGCATAACATAGCCCCATACATCCAACTTGGATGATCTTGACTTCGATGTTTCGCCGTAATAACTCTTCTTCGAGGGCTTTTAAGGTACTTAAAGCACCAGCCGCCCTGCCACAGGTGGCTGTGCCAATAAGGATATAGGTGCTACTTTGCAGATTTTCCCATTCAGATTTTGCCTGGTTCTGGATTTTTGAAATGTCATTCACTACACTTTCCTAGCGTTCCTCAGCTTGCTCTTCGCTCGAGCTTCCTTGATTAGATTCTTGCTTATAAGGTATTAAAGCCTCCTCGGCCTTAAAAGGCGTCATCTTAGGATAAATGTCATCCCCTATTATCATTACTGGAGCCAGCATACAGCAGCCAACGCAAGCAACTCGCTCTAGACTGAATCCCCCATCCTCGCTAGTTTCTCCTACCTTGATCTCAAGTTCCCTTTCCAGAGCTTCCAGGATAAGCTTTCCCCCTGCTAGGTGACATGCAGTTCCCATGCAAACTCTAATATGGTGCTTTCCCAGGGGAACGAAGCGAAATTGGTTATAAAAGGTAGCAACCCCCCAAACCTCAACCCCTGGCATTTCCAAGAAATTAGCAATCTCTTGCATCACTTCCTTGGGAAGATACCCCAGTTTCGTCTGGACATCTTGCAACAAAGGGATTAAGCTTTCCCTTTCCTTGCTGAATGAGGATAAAGTCTCAGTTAACTGCTCTTTCTCCTTTGTGCCTATCAACTTTTATCCCCTTAGGCTTTTAGCAATATCTGGAAGGAATTTCCCCAATGCAGTTATTTCTTTGGGGCCAACTATAATCTCCCATTCAAGATTCAAAGCGTCTTCAAGGGCGCCCTTAATCCTGGCTACCTTGCCCGGGATAATTAGCTTCCTGTGTTTTACACGGTCTGCAATTCCACTTTTCTTTATAAATTCCCCTACAGATTCACCATCGAACTTGCCCGCTGCCCAAGCTGTAAGGACTCCTAGCCCTTCTGCATCCTTTACACAGACATAGCCGGGAATCTTAGTAGCCTCAACAGCAGATGACACCAGGAAGTAAGTCAAAGCCCAGTTTGATGTGACAAGAACAGGGGAATATTCATCAGGTTGCAATACCTCATAGTATTTCTCCTCCACTCCCATGGGGAAGCGAGGGTCAGTATAAATATTGAGCCTTTGAATTAAGGTGGGGAGCAAGGAGTATTGGTCGAAATCGGAAAGTACAATAAGTCCAGCGAATTTGTTTATGAAAATTGATGCAGCCAGAATTTCCTTCATTCCATCTTTGGCAATAAAGCAGGGAAAAGCTATGGTAGGATAGCCAAGTGGTCTAAATCCTTGCTTTATGGCTGCCCTCCTGATGAAAGTCTGATCTCTTATCGCTCCCATTAAATTGTTGGAACCTGGGGCTAGGACAACGTCTTCAATGCCGGTATCCTTTAATTTAAGAGTTAAAGATGCCAGCGACTCCAAACTATCCCCCCGAATCGCTATGGGTGTAGGTTTCTCTCTTACCTTTGGGACCGCTTCCTCTACATTCTCCTTTGTTATAGGATAAAGTAGGGGATTTCTATCAGCACATACATCCCTGGCAGAAAATAAGACATCCATATCCTCTGAAATCAAAATCAATGGCACATCTGTCGATTGGTAAGCTTTTTTGACCAAAGATAGAAATCTATCTTTATCACCTGATTCAAAGTAAAGAGCTAGGAGGTCTGCCTTAAGCGTTAATCCTATCCATGTGAACTGCAGCTCTTTTATTTTCTTTATCTTCTCATCAATCTTATCGTCGGCCTCCTTGTCGGAGATGAGCAGCCCAATTCCTGGTGCATGGTAGTAGGTCTTCTCGTGTCTATATATTACCTCTTCATTCCCCATTTCTAGTTTATTTTCCCCAGAGCCTATGGTGACAAGCTTTATGGGTGGGGCAAGAAGGTCTATTATTTTGGCTTTTGTTTCTTCATCCAGATAAGGACACTTATCCACAGTAGTCCCGCCTGAAGCCAGCTTCATGGCAAAGGCGAAACAAGTTGGGAAGCCACATTCCCTACATGGCCTCCTGTTTGGAAGCAGTTTTACTAATTCAGATCCTGATACTGGCATAACAAACCTCCTTTTCTTGGCCCAAAAATAGATTGACTGGACACGGCTCAGCTTCCCTTTTCATTTTTAGTTTTGGGGTTCTTTACCCTTCTTGTTAGAGACTTCACCCAGGAAGCTCAACCTCTCCCATTATCCACGGGTGCTTATGTTCGTCCAACCATGGCATCAGCTCATCAACGTTCTTAACCTCGTTCTCTGTGGGTATCTTATCGTATAGCCCTTCAGCTTCAAAAGCCTCTCTGTACCTGTCCAGTATCTCCTTGGGCATCCATACTATTCTTTTTCTTCCCCCGTCTGCCTGGATGAATTTTGGCGACCTTAGTTGCTCCAGACCTGTACCCAATCTGCCTTCTACTTGCCTGCCGCCAGAGGTCTCGCCAGCCATGTGGGAAAAGGTTTCCCCAATTACTGTTGGTCCTTTATAATCTCTGTGCACAATTCCGAATCCATCCGCTTCGGGAATGTAGAACACAATAGCTTCAAAACAGCCGCAAGAGGTATGGGGATGCTCGAAGGCGCTATAGAGGTAAACCCGGTCGTAAGTCCCCATAGACCTCTCATATTCAACTGTGTTCGCTCCTGTATATTCACCCTTTATGGGGTCTATAAGCTCCCCCTTGGGTACGGCAAATATAGGTCCCTCGGGGTCTATTTTGGCTGCGGCACGCCCATCAAACCAGTTTATGGCACCACAATTGGCAATCCTATCGGGGGTTATGATAGAGACATGGGTAGGGGCGAAGCTCTGGCAAAGGACGCAGCCGTAAAATGTATCCACATCCTCATCCCTCAGACTTAGCGCCCTGTCATCCCTTGCTTTATAAATGGCTAAAGCATTGGGCAAGAGTTCCGCTATTTTTGCATCATCAGTGATGATGGTGGTTTGTATGGCTTCAATAATGGGCATCTCTGAGGTGAAAAGCAAATTTAAAATTTCCCCTAACTCCTTTAGGGAATTAAAGCCTTTCTTGGCAGCGTCTTTATTCATCCTGTACCAAGCATCCTGCCTTTGGTTCATGTGATACCAACCTTGGGTATAGTTGGTATACATATGGATCTTCCTTTCGAAGATTGCCTCGGCATCCTTATCTAACTCTGCTCCGGCAACATCGACCAGGACAGCTATAGGATAGCTCCCACCTTTGCCCGTTTCCTCATTGAAGGGTTCTAATTCACTTATGTCTGGTCCAATGAGCTCCACCTTCTCATTCTCAATTTCCTCGGGTTTCTTCAAGGTTACCAGCTCCATTTTATGAGCTACCTTTGGCCCTCCAAACTCGATGTAAAGGTCTGTCTTCCTTACCGTTTCCCCTTCATATTGTGGTCCAATATCTGTATGAAACTCTGGTGCCATTCGTTAGCCTCCTTTCTTCAAATTGTCCAATAAACTCTCCAGGAATTCCTTCCATCGCCTTTCCCTCTTGAAGTTGGGAAGGGAATAATTTGCATGGGGAAAGTAATATTTATCCAAGGTCATGGTTTTTAAATGCTTAAAAGCAAAATGTTTAAGGACAGAAAGGCATTGTTCTTCAAGGTCACTCCTTATCCCAAGAAAGATAACTAGGTCGTGATTCCCCTCCCTTCTGACTCCTTGCCACTCAGGATCTTTGAGGTGGTTTACTATCTCCACGGCGTCATAAACACTATCGGGTTTCGTTTCCAATTCCATCATCTTTCCCTTAACATCTGCCGTAGCACATATAGGGATATTGGCACCTTTGGCTATCTCGAGGGCATATTCGATGGCCAGCTTGCCGTCAAGTGACCACTCTCTAAGCAGAGGGCCAAGCACCAATAGAGGCCTTTTCGCTTTTTCGATCAAGTTGGCATACTGTGCGGCATCCTCTATCACCCTGGCTGACTTTATCCCGGTTAGGACATTAACCCGGTGAAGCGGTATTATTGAACTCATTTTCCCTCCTTCTTCCTTTAATGTATCACGGCGTCCAAAGGAACCTTGCTGGGATAAGTCCCAATCAAGGTGGGAAGGCCCACGGGTTCCTTGGGCTGCCAGCCAATTTCCTGTAGGTGTGCCCGCACTTCTTTTTTGTAGACCAGCGGGATATCAGGATCCCTTCTAATATAGAGATGAAGGTCCTCAGGAAGCCCACCACCCATATATTTCTTATACAAAGATATATAGTGGTTCAGCTTTATCGACCTTCCCTGAGGGGTATCGTTTTTCCTTATGCAAAGTTTAGGGATCGTCACCATGGCCTTTTCTTTGTTCTCGCATACATAAGCCAGGTGCTCAGGGGAAGGCTCTCCACTATCTACAATTTCTCTCTTCCTGGCATCCATGACCCTCCAGTCATCCTCCTCCTTCCTTGAGAGAAATAGCCTTCTATATTTGGCGGAGTGAGGCCCCAGTAGCACCGGAATACCCAGTCTGTTGAACCCTGTGCCAATAGAAGCTGCCTTCTGGGACATCGCCCCCCAGGCCACACCACAGGCACCTACCCTGTTAAGGACGTAGTCAGCCATCACTTCATAGTTTGCCCGCAAAGGCAAGGCAGCAAAGATATTCGCTATCTTTATTGCTGCTCCACTGATATGAGCATTGGATACGCAGGAGCCAATGTTCACTACACCTCCGGCATCAAAGTCGGGAGGAAACAGCTCATATACAGTCTTGCCATCTTCAAATTTCTTCATCCCGGCAACCATAGCAGCACAGCCTGTAAGGACCACAATATATTTCCGCCGAGCAAACTCATATACCATGTCGGCGACGTCGTCTATATCGGGATAGTTGGAGCAGCCAACAAAGGCGAGGACACCAGGGATTGTGCCCAGGGTTATAGGTGCTCCGACGTTCCTTATCTCAGTATCCATAATGGCACCACGCCCAGCCCTTATCTTCCAGGTCTCCTTGCTCGCCGCTACCTGCATTATCTTGAAGATGGGAACATCGTTCGGGCACTCTTGCTCGCATTTGCCACAGCCAATACATAGATTGAATTGCTGCCTTATCAAATCAAAATTACCTTTGGCAACCTCAGTTATACCATCGCCAATAGAGAAAAGATTAGGACATACTCTCTCACACATACCACAATTAGTGCATTTCTTGGCCAGTTCTACAGCCTCCTCTTCCGCTATCCATTGCTTTCTCCTGTGAGGAGCAATTTCCATGGCAACCTTAACCGCCACCTCAGCTGCTTTCTTGGCATCCAAGATAGCAAAGTGCTTTTTGTCCTCCACCATGTCTCTTACTATCCCATCTACTTCTCTATCACTGACTTCTTCAAGTCCGTACATAGCCTTGTCCAAACAGGCAACGACCCGTGACTCAACCTTGTCTGCTTCTATGGGCATATCAGTCCTGATGCATTGCTCATCAGTCATGATGACATCAGCAATTCCCGTCCTGACGTAGAAAAGCTGTCGTGAAAGGGGGCCTACAATTTTTGCCCTATCAGAATATCTTGTGGTCTCGAGTGCGGTACAACAGATACCGGCTATCTCAACCTTGTCATAAAGGCCATTCTCCCTTAAGTAATCAATAACAGTAGTCGAAGTAGCCGGATTATGTCCCACTAGCAAGATCACCGGCTTAGATTCATCCACTGAGGCCCACCCCATATCCACCAAAGGGGTATCAGCAACCGAAGTGGGGAAATCGAATCCCACAATCTGGGCAATATCAGCCACTTCCATACCCACGTGATCCAGCATGCTAGCATGGAGAGCTTTAGATTCGTAATCTAGATAGCTTCCCTCTTGCCCAAAATGAGTGGAATCAAGAAGATGAGTAATCTCCTTATAAACATATTCTATGACTGTCTTAAGGTCTCCCAGAGTCTCAGGCTTCAGACCTACAACTGTCCTTATATTTGGTGCTTCCACGTCAATAAATGTTCCCAAGTCTATCTTCTTATCCGGACCGTGCCTTTCAATCAAGAACTCCAGAATGTGTCCCCCGTGGGCAGCGTGAGCCGAGCACCCCATCAAACAAGCGAGGAGAATAATCCTTGCCTGCTGGGTGGCTATATCAATACCACAGGCGCCTCTTCTTCCCTCGCTGAGGTCACACTTACCATAGGTACAGAAGCAACACAAATCACAGAATGGCGCGTAAAAAGGCGCATACGTTTTCAATAACCTCATGTCCCACTGTCTGAGGTCAGGAATTTCCGGCATCGGAGTAGGACCGACTGGCTCCCAGGGAATCTCCGCTTTTATCTTCTCATGAATTTCTTCTAATTTCCGTGTTATTTCTTTTACTTCTGCCATTTTCACCTCTCCTCTATCGTTTCCTTTATTAATTTCAAGGTCTCTGGATGCCTTAAGACGAGGATGTTTGCTCCGGCTAGAAGAAGTCCTAAGGCTGTCATTGCCTCAAACAGCAAGCCTTGCTTTTTGTTTTCCTTGGCTTGCTTTGTCTTCCAAACTTCCTTTCCTAAATTAGCAATCATAGGCATCTGCGTCATACTATCCTTAATAATTACTCCAAGCTGCTTCACCCTTTCCATTAGCGTGAAACTATATTCAAATCCATAGCCTATCGCGGTGGATTCTGGATCAATTACAATCCTCTCAGGGGGCAGGAAATGACACAGTTTTACATTTAACTCCTTAAGCAAATTGATATCCAAAGGAGTCTCAGCCCAGGCTTTATGTCCATGCTCTAGAATTGCTCTCCCAACAACTTCGTAGTTTTCCTTAAGCACCGGCCCTATAAGGAGGTTCTTTCCATGGCATACTTCAGCAACTTTGGGGAGAACCTCAGCATCCTTCTTATCATCACCAGAGCCATGGACAAGTACGGGAATACTTACTGAATCAACCACTTTTTTTACCAGTGCTGCCGCCTGATCTGGAGGGCTATTAACCTCTGCAGGATCAGTGCTTAAGAGGAGAATACTGACCGCATCCGCACCAAATTCTTCACATGTCTTAGCCCATTTCACCGGATCGGATATCACATCTTTAAAGGGTTCAACTAAGTGTTCTGCCCAATCTGTAGGCTCCATATCCAATATCTCCAAGGCGAAAGTGGGTGCATTGGGGAATGAACCCTCATCAAAAAAATGGAAGGGAAGTATATTTTCCCCTCCGAGCTTTAGGGCTTTCTCCCCTGTGCCAATAGTTTCTTCCCTTACTACTCCAGTATGTGCTTCGACTGGTGCTGTATACTCCATTATCTAACCTCCTTAACCTTCAAGCCAGGCATCGGAATAGAGGACTTCGCCTGAAAGGACTTTGGCTGTCTTTACGTAGTTTATTTCCTCTTGAGATAGAGAAGAAAGGTCTATTTCCTCTCCATCCCATGTTCTGTAGACAAGGTCAACTAGGTTTTGTTTCCTGTCCTTCGATATGTCCATAATTTCCTTATCCAAGGCATCATGTATTGACGAGTAAAGCCCTTTTCTAGCTAACATTATCAAGTAAACATGGTTGAGTAGAGGTCTAAGTTCCATAGGCGCCCCGTTAGATACATTGGAAAGGCCTAACGTTGATTTAAGCCCGGGCAAAGCTTCAGTAAGCATCTCTACAAATTCATAAGTTGCCAAGGCATTCTTCTGCCCCTCCCCAGCAGTGCTTACAGGAAGGGCTATGGGGTCAGCCCAAATGTTCTCGTTAGGAATGCCTAGCTCGTTGGCATAGGCCACTGTATCCAAGATGCTGTCCAACTTTGAATCACCTTCAGCAGGCATACCTTTATCGTTAATCACCGAAATAACTACATCGCAATTATATTTTTTTGCTAAGGGGAGCATTTGTTCCTTGGAGTCGGTCTTTCCTGAGGCGGAATTAAGCAAGGGCCTTTTCTTGCAGACCTTAAGCCCCTCCTCCATAGCTAAAGGGTTCATAGTATCCATAGACAAAGGTAGATCGACAACATTTTGAACTACGTTCACTGCCCATCCCATGATAGTGGGGTCTTTCCTGCAGAAGCCCAAATTTAAGTCTATATAATCAGCCCCAGCATCAGCCTGGGCTCTGGCTAAATCCTGGATTACTTTGGCATCCTTCTCCCTTATCGCTGTGGAAACTTTTCTAGCTATGACATGTATATTTTCGCCAATGATGACCATATCGAGTACCTCCGATTTATCGGTTGGGGATCCGGGATAAACCATTGCAATATAGCAAGGAAATGGTCATTTGTCAAAACCTTTATTGGCCCTTGTAACAATCTTGGCGGTTGTATCCGCCATAGCGCATTAAAATTCCTTGTCCTAGAGAAATAAACAAGAAATAATTAACGCTAATTTCAGCGCTTTGCTATAATTTTTGTGAATATTGGGGGGCAGGCAGCAAAATTCTGGCACCTGCCTCGGAGTAAGTTTTTATTTATAGCAAGCTTAAATGGCTAAAGATTATTATAGGATTTTAGGCGTACCAAAGAACGCCTCAGATGGAGAGATTAAGAAGGCCTATCGGAAACTGGCCATGCAGTATCATCCCGACCGCAATGCCGGGAAAGAGGAATGGGCTAATGAGAAATTCAAGGAGATAAACGAGGCTTACGGAGTCCTTGGTGACCCTCAAAAAAGAAAGCAATACGACCAGTTTGGCACTGTAGGTAATATAGGCGACATCTTCAGCAGCCCCTTCACTACAACCACTTTTGAGGAAATGATGAAAGACTTCGGCGGGGCCGGCCTGAGATTTGATTTCCTCGACGACATATTTGGCGATTTCTTAAAGGGAAGAGGTTCCTCTTTCTCCTTTAGAAGCTTCACTGGTAGGTCTGGGAGAGTGAGGTTTGAAGCTCGGCCGGGGCAAGAAATCAATCTGGATGAAATATTCGGCCAGGCTCGAAGACCCCAGGAAGTTCATTACGAGATTGCAATTAGCCGGGGAGAGGCTTTGCAGGGGGTGAAGAAGCTATTAAAGAGGAAGGGGAAAAGACTGGAGGTGAAAATTCCCGCCGGGGTAAAAACAGGCAACGTGGTGAGATTGAAGAATGCTCGCCAGATAAGCGATGGCTCGCCCGGCGACATATTGATTAAAGTTATAGTTAAATAAGCCCGGCCTTGCACTCAATGCATTTCTGTTCAAATCAAGTCTTCATCCATTAAGACTTTGATATACTCGTTGCTAACAGTGGTGACCTGGGAAAAGGTTTGGGCTAAACGCTCTCTTGCCTTGGTATAATCCTGAGTCTCGATTTCAGCTTCTACTCCAAATAGCTCTCCTTCTATCGCATTTGCCTTTGTTGGTCCAACGTAGCGACCGGCCATATTAAGCTCAGTTCTTAGTGCCGCGAGTATCCCCTTGGTTACTTCCTTGCCTCCTTCCAACCTTTCTGCCTTCAGCATCGCCAGTCTATCCAGGGCAGCCGATACCAAGAATAGATTGGACTTTAGCCTTTCCGAGTGATGAAAGGCGAGATTTGCTTGCTTCTTATCCATAAATCACCTCGAGCTAAAGTTATTTGCAGTCAAGCTAATTAAAGCAGAAAGGAAATGAAATTGCTATGATAGTTCCTCACTAACTCTCGACAAAGACCTCGAGAAACGTAATATGGAATCAAAGATAGAAGTTTGCCTATAATAAACCATAAAGAGGGCTAGAAATGAAAAGGACGAAAGTAAGCTTCTCCTCTGGCGGGCTTGTCCTGGAAGGAATATTGACCATACCCGAAGTCGCTGGGCCTTTCCCGGCAGTAATAATTTGCCACCCCCACCCCCTCTATGGCGGCAGTATGGATAACAATGTGGTCTATAGCCTCTCCGAGAAACTTACACAAGCATCGCTTGCTTCACTTAAGTTTAACTTCCGCGGAGTAGGTGGGAGCCAGGGTGAGTTTGGTCAGGGAATAGGTGAGCGGGAAGATGTGGAAGCAGCCATTTCCTTTGTAAGCACAGTAAAGGGAGTTGATTCTAAGAGAATCGGGCTTGCTGGCTATTCGGCTGGCGCTGGCTTTGCTCTTCCTGCCGGCTTTAATGATGACCGAATTAAGGCTCTGGCTGCAGTCTCGCCGCCAATCCCTATGTTCGATTTTGACTTCCTTAAAATCTGCCCAAAACCAAAACTTCTTATCTCGGGAAGCAGGGATGAACTTATACCCATAAACCAGTTCCTTGAATTTTGCCAGAATCTTCCTGAGCCCAAGGAGTGCGAAAGCATTGAAGGAGCGGACCATTTCTGGTGGGGATATGAATCTATCCTGTCTGTTAAGGTGACTGCCTTCTTCACCAAAGTATTATAGTCTTCCGCATTTTGAAACTATGTGTGCTGTGCCGAGGAAAAAGCATCAGGGAGGCTGGCTATAATTGAAACATCATCCACGCCAGCGTAACTTTGGGCAACCACCGCGCTTTTCGACTGCATGATACGATGGATTTCTAAATACTATGGGATAGAATAGCTTTCAGAATAGGTCGTAGTGACTGCGTAGGAACGTGCTAGCGCACCTCATCCGTGAGCAATTTGCCCGGCTATCGTAATCCTCTCAAAGGGAAACGTGGGGGAAACTTTTTGTGAGTGATCTATCTTCCATACTTTAGTTTTGCATACAAAAGAATAGCGACGAGAATCGTACCGACCGCATTCCAAAGAATAACTGGGGCTAGTCTGAAAGAGACACCATAAGCTAACCAAATGATCAGACCCGATAGAAGTAAGGTGGTAAAAAGTGTGCTTATTTCGCGTGCACTTCTAAGCCGGAAGACACGAATGAGCTGGGGGATAAGACTGCACGTTACAAATGCACCAGCGACAAATCCTAGAGACTCTTCAAAAAACAAGATTGAACCTCCTTTTTGGGCTTACTTAGATTCATTGTAGCACCAAGCACTAATTTCTTGATATGGGTTACGTCTTTGTATCCCTGATGACTTTTCTATTTGATATGGCTATACTTAACATTAAGCTCAAATAAAAAATTTCATGAAGAAGTAACAATGGCAAAGAAAACATATCGCCAGAAAATATCGGGCAGAAAATAACAGCTTGGTCCCCACCCTACGGAAAGACTGAAAAGGGTCGAGCAGCCCACAACCCGAATCACCGAAATCGAACTGAGTCAGCCTCACCGCCAAAACTTTAAGCAAAGAAAGGAGAGTAGACATGAAGCACCATGCCAAATACCGTGACCTTGACGAGATTAAGTCGTCACCGGCGGCGGAGCGGAAACTACCCTGGTGGATAAGGGAGGTTGATAAACCCACCGTGGATATTGACTGGAGCCGGATGAAGCGCTTCGACTCCAGCAATATCATGTTCCTCAACGGCTTCGCCCAAGCGCTGGGCCCCGAGAACGCCATGAAGCTGGGGAAACGTGCCATAGAGACGAGCACAAAAAATATACTTGAAAATGAGCCAGGGTTCAGCCTGAGGGAGAAGGCGCTGGTCGCCGGGGGATGGCTAACATCACTCTTGGCAGCAGAGCGTGCCTTCCTAGGTCCCGGTATTAAAGTCCCCGCAGATCTATGCGGCATACCTGAGGAGCTTAGCTATCCTCGCTACGAGGGTACCCCTGAGGAAAACACACGGATGGTTCGGGCGGCGGCCAAAATTTACGGGGCCGCCTCCGTAGGCGTGGTCGAACTTGACGAAAACACCCGCAAACTAATTTACTCATTTGATGGATGGGATAACCGGAAGTGGGAATTTGAGGATGTGGACAAGGCTTACGAGACGAAAAAGAAGAAGGTAATACCATATAAGGCACAATGGGTCATTGTCTACACCATCCGCATGTCACAGCCAACCATGGCCCTAGCACCGAGCGCATTAGAAGAAGCAGCCAGCTCCATGGGCTATTCCGAGGGCACTTTGGTCCAGCTCCGCCTCCAGCAGTTCATAAACAGGCTGGGCTACCAATGCCTGGCTGATGGTAGCATGGGTACCTCGGGTAACAGCCCCGGCTTTGGTGTGCTGGCCGGTCTGGGCGAGTTGAGCCGCTTGAACCGGATGATTTCACCCAGATGGGGACCCATGGTGCGGGTATTCAAGGTAATCACCGATTTGCCCCTGGCTCCCACCAAGCCGATAGATGCCGGCATATTCCGCTTCTGCCGCGACTGCAAGAAGTGTGCCGAGTTCTGCCCCTCTAACGCCCTCAGCATGGAAACAGAGCCCTCATGGGAGATACAGGGGCCCTGGAATAACCCCGGCATCAAGACATACTACGAAAAAGCGCCCAACTGCTTCTCACAGTGGCTGAAATTAGGCGGACATGACTGCGGCATCTGCCTGGCCAGTTGCCCCTTGTCCAAGCAGGATACATCATTTATACACATACACGATTTCGTCAGGCAAGTTATATCCACCACGCCGGCGTTCAACGGAATAATCACAAAGATGTATACCGACCCCGGTTACGGCAAGGACGCCGAAGCATGGTGGGAACTCGACCTGCCTCCCCATGGCTATAAAAACACGCAAGGGATGTAATATAAATCTCAGCTAGTTGAATGAAGCTATTTTTTGGCTATACTTAACATTAAGCTCAAATGGAAAATCTAATGAGGAGGTAGGAATGCCTATTGTTCATGTAGATTTCTGGGAGGGCGTTGGAGAGGAAAAAGTTAAAACGATGATACGGGGTATAACAAACGTTATCGTGGATTTGGGCGTCCCAGAACATGCTGTAGAAGTAATCGTTCGTGAAATCCCCAAAACACACTGGGGCATTGGTGGTGAGCCAGCTTCAGAAAAATTCAAAGATATACCACCACCCAAGTAGCGGCTAACCTTTGTGCCTTCTCCTAAACAAAGGTCCATTTTTCAGTTTTGCGTTTACATTTGTCTGAAGCACTTTTGTGAAGGGGATACAATCTGATTCAGAAGACACTGACGAAAGGCGATAGCCTCTTCCTCAGCACTACTATGATCCACTGCAGCCTAAGTAGTCTCTGCCACCTTGTCAAGAGACTGAAATTCGTGCGTCAACTACAACATACCCTTTTCTCTGCTCTTGAACCTTCACCGGATTAAGGTCCATCTCTGCTATCTGGGGTAAGTCCTCCACCATAGCAGAGACTCTCAGCAGGAGGTCTTCAAGAGACTTAACGTCAGACGGCTTGGAGCCTCGCCAGCCAGCAAAGAGCTGGTAAGCCTTCACTGAGCGCACCATCTCCTGGACATCGATGTCAGTCAAGGGGTGGATACGGAATGTAACATCCTTGAGGAACTCGGCGTAAATGCCCCCCGTACCAAACATGATCAAAGGACCGAAGGAAGGGTCCTGGGTTAGGCCAACGATTACCTCAATTCCTTCAGATACCATTGGTTGAATAATGACACCCTGCATCTCATCGGCTCTTCCCAGACCCTCAAGGCTTTCTCGGATTTGGTTAAAGGCTTGTTTTACCTCACCTGCTGAGTGGCATGGGAGAACCACTCCTCCAACTTCAGTCTTGTGGATTATCTTATCTGAGAGGAGCTTGACCGCAACCGGGAAGCCAATTTCTTCAGCTGCCCTGGCTGCATCCTCCGCTGTCTTTACTGACTTCGACGCCACGACCTGGATTCCATATGTATTAAGTAGTTCGGAGATGGAGGAAGCTTCCAGCCAGAGAGGGCGGGTAGAGCTTTGCTCTAAGGCTGATGCCACTACCGCACGGGCCTTTTCTTTATTGATTCCTTTCAGTTCGGGAACCACCCCTTTCGGTCTTTGCAGCCACCGACTGTACTCCCATGCCCCAGCGAGGGCAACTGCGGTATGCTCCGGGAAGATGAAATTGGGTATGCATCCACCATCTTCTGAATCGTACTCAATACCAGCACCACGCGAACCCATAAATGAAGCTACTAACGTCTTGCCACGCCTGCGAAACTCCGGTGCCAGTTCCCTCATGGCATTGGCTACTTCCTCAGCCCGCACAAGTATCGGCGGGATAAAGATGACTATCACAATATCTATGCCGTCATCATGCGCCAGAATTTCCAGCGCCCGGCTGTAATCCTCGGGGGAGGCCTCAGCTGTCATATCAACGGGATTAGAAAGGCTGGCCCGAGATGGGAGAAAGCTCTTTAGCTTTGAGACGCTCTCATCTGAAAGAGTATGCAATTCCAGTCCTCTATCAGCACAGGCATCGGCGGTCATAATGCCCGGGCCCCCTCCATTGGTGAGGATAGCCACTCTGTTCCCCTGAGGAACGGGTTGGTGATACAGCAGGTTAGCCACTTCAAAAAGCTCTTCCAGTGTATCCACCCTGACCATTCCGGTCTGGGCAAACAATGCTTCAGAAGCTACCTCACCGGTAGCCAGCGCCCCAGTATGTGAGGTAGCAGCTCGGAAGCCTGCCGGAGTACGCCCGCTTTTTACCACAATCACAGGCTTGGTGGGCGTGATGCCGCGGGCTATGCGGACAAACTTCTTGGGATTGCCGAAAGATTCCAGGTAAAGGAGGATGACTCTGGTAGACGGGTCCTTTTCCCAGTATTGGAGCAGATCGTTGCTGGAGACATCGGCTCTGTTTCCGATGCTGACAAATGTGGAAAGCCCGATGTTCAGGTTCCTGGCATACGCCAGGATACTCTGCCCAAGCGCACCACTTTGAGTACCCATGGCAATACCGCCGATGGGAGGGAAAGTAGGGGAGAAAGTAGCGTTCATATTGATTTCTGGATCAGTGTTGACGATGCCCATGCAGTTGGGTCCCACTATGCGCATACCATAGCGCCGAGCAATTTCAACTATCCCATCCTGCTTCTTCTTTCCCTCAGGGCTGCTCTCGGCAAAGCCCGCTGTTATTACAATTACGCCGCGCACCCCTTTTTGCCCGCACTCTTCCATCAAACGGGAGACCGTATCCGCCGGGGTGATAATAATGGCAAGGTCCACCTCTCCCGGTATATCCATAACAGACGGGTATGTCTGCACTGCGGCAACAACCTTGGCGTTGGGATTCACCGGGTAAACGACTCCCGTAAACTCATTCTGCAATAAATTACGGAAAAGCCTGTTACCGATAGTGAGATTCCTGCGTGAGGCTCCAATAACGGCTATGGAGCGGGGCTTTAACACAGTCTCAAGCGAGGCAACGTCAAAGTCTTTGTCTTGCTCTGAGGGCGTCCATTCCATATTAAACCCACCGTTGATGGCGCTACCAATGATTATACGTCAAAGCACTGGTTTGTGTCTAATGCAAGGATTGGAACAGAGCTAAACCGGTCGTTGTTTAATCCCGCCGTGGCTCTATTCCGGGTCTACATCTGCTTCAGGTGTCATGGATGGCAAAATGAACAATCTGAACTGTGCAAGACCCCCCTCTCTTTGTTGATGGCTGCATAAGTCTATAATAAACTATGTTGGAACTAGCCGAGCAATGATGAATCCCTTTTTCTTTATCATTCTTTTCGCCCTCATTATTGATTATGCGCTAGGAGTGGTTGCACATCTACTCAATCTCAAGTCCCTGAGATCGGAACCACCTCCCGTTCTTGAAGGGATATACAAACCGGAGGATTATCATAAGTCTCAAGAATATGTTCGCACCAATACCCATTTTGCTTTCGTAACCAGTACATCCAGCCTGGCTGTTCTACTTTCCTTCTGGTTTGCTGGCGGCTTCAACTATCTTGACCAGATAGTCAGGCCCTGGGGCTTCGTTCCCATCTTAAATGGATTGTTTTACATCGGCATTCTGCTGATAGGCTATAGCCTTCTTATGCTGCCTTTCAGCATTTATCACACCTTTGTAATTGAGGAGAGATTCGGTTTCAACAGGACTACCCCTCGCACTTTCCTGATGGACAGGGTCAAGGGCCTGGGCCTAGCAGCACTGCTTGGTGCTTCCTTGCTAGCTGGTATTTTGGCCTTATTTGAATATGCGGGCTACCAGGCCTGGCTGTACTGCTGGATTGCCTTCACTGGATTTTCCCTGATTTGGCAATATGTGGCTCCAACGTGGATTATGCCTCTCTTCAACAAGTTCACGCCACTGGAACCAGGGGAGTTGAAAGAGGCTATTCTCACCTATGCCCGCTCGGTTGATTTCCCCATCAAAAACGTTTTCTTGATGGATGGCTCCAAGCGCTCCAGTAAATCAAATGCCTTTTTTACCGGATTTGGCCGTAACAAACGAATTGCCCTATTTGATACCTTAATCAAAAGGCATACGGTGCCCGAACTAGTAGCCGTGCTTGCCCATGAAATCGGTCATTACAAGAAGAAGCATATACTACAGGGCACAATAATCAATATTCTTCACGCAGGAGTGCTCTTTTTTGTGCTATCTATCTTCCTGGGCAGCCCGGTGCTCTACGACGCATTCTATATGGAGCAACAATCCATTTACAGCGGGATTTTGTTCTTCGGCTTGCTCTACACCCCACTGGAAATGGTGCTTTCGGTCATAATGAATGCGCTATCGCGTAGAAACGAGTACGAAGCTGACCGCTTCGCAGCCGAGACTATCCAGCATCCACAGCATCTGATAGAGGCGTTGAAGAAACTCTATGCAGGTAATCTGTCAAACTTGATGCCCCATCCTTTCTACGTTTTTTTCAACTATTCTCATCCGACCTTGCTCCAGCGCGTACGTGCTATTCTGCGATATAAGGCCTGATTCTCCAGGCAAGAGAACTATCCGTCACAGGCATATGGGCAACGATGTCCTACGATGGTGCGCTACGCGCGTTGACAAATAAAAAAGGGACAGTTAGACTGAAATCAGCGCATACTAAGTAACATTCGACGAGATAGCCTGAAGCATAAAAGGGAAGGAAACTGCAGGCGAGAAGTGAAAGGAGGCGGCAATGATAAAAGGTATCATAGGATATAGGGTGTTGATTTATAAGGACCTAGAGCCCATATTGAGGCAGCTCAGATCGCATGCCATGCAATATCCGGGCTTCGTTAACGCTGAGAATCTCGTCAGCGAGGAGGATTTCTCTGTCGTCGTAATGTTAAGCACATGGGAGACGATTGAAAACTGGAGGGTATGGGTGGAGTCAAAGAGAACGCGAGATTTGCTTAAACAAGCCAAAGCAGTTGTGCTGGAAGCGGCCAGAATAACAACATACAGGACAATGCCCACAGCAGAGTGGCGCTAATAAGGCGTCAGACTTTGTCGATAATAGCTCCCTTCAATTTTCTGGTTATCCCGGGCATACCCTTGATGCCGGCATAGGTTGTAGAGACACCCAAGTTAGATTGCGTATTAGACAAAAATGTGCCGCTCGGGCAGCAATCACCTGTTTTAATCAGGAGGTCACAATCTAGCGTATTGTGCAGTCGCTCGTTTCGGTCAATGCCAGACGAGGAACTAAACATAATGGCTTTCTATTCAATCGTACACCCAACACACCATATACTGCAGGGACGTCGCAATTGGCTTTAGGCATTCTCAAACCCGTCATATTGCCCGATGGCGACTATGTCACTATAATATTCAAATAAAACTAGACTATATTGTACCCATTTACTAATCGAGGTTCTGGTAATTAACATGCGAAGGCGTTTCTCATTTATTATCTACTTAGCTATTGCGTTTGTGGCGCTTTCCGCAATTGCATATTTCATCCATTACCTCATTTTTCATGATGTTCACCATATATTTATCTATATGCTCGGTGATCTTGCCTTTCTGCCCCTCGAGGTCCTATTAGTGGTGGTTATCATTGAGCGCCTCCTGGCCCGCCGAGAGAAGCAAGCTAAACTGGAGAAACTCAATATGGTGATGGGAGCTTTTTTCAGCGAACTGGGCAACCACCTCCTTCGAGACCTCCTCAAACATTTCGATAACCGCCTGGAGATTTCCAGATACCTGAACATTACTGAGAGCTGGACAAAGAAAGATTTCAAAAAAGCTGTCAACTTCGCGCACCACCTCAAAGTCGAGGTCGACTGCCGAAATATAGACCTTGGCGAACTCAAAGCTTTCCTGGCGCAGAAGCGAGAGTTCCTGCTGACGATGCTCGGGAATCCCAGCTTGCTGGAGCATGACCGTTTTACCGACCTGCTCTGGGCAATTACCCACCTGGATGAAGAGCTTGAGGTAAGACCATCGCTTATTGATCTTCCTGATAAGGACCTGGAGCACATTGCTGGTGATATCCGAAGACTGTATGACCACCTGGCCAGCGAATGGTTAGACTACGTTCAGCACTTGAAATCGAATTATCCCTTCCTTTTCTCGCTAGTCCTGAGAACGCATCCGTTCCAGGAACAGCAGTCCCCCATAATAACCTGATAGAGCCGGACTGTGTTATCTCCAAGTGCAGAAGCCTCCAGATTTGGGCTGGAAGATTTTCCCGCGGTTTTGCCGCGCTTCTGCCTTTGACAATCTGGCTCAGAAAACGCCTACGTGCAAAGAAATAAGAAGGTGGTATAATTGGCCTGTCTCGTTCTGGATCGACAAGTCATGGGCAAGAGTAACGCAGTGCAGGTACCAATGGCCAGTTCTAAAGGGTTACCCTCTGTATCGGTAGTCATACCGGCTTATAACGAAGAAAAATATCTGCCTTTGTGTTTAGAGTCAATAAAAAAGCAGGACTACGCCGAGGAATACGAGGTTATCGTTGTTGATAATGCCAGCACGGACAATACTGCCAAGATAGCCCTCGATTGGGGAGCAAAGGTTGTCTATGAAAGTAAGCGAAGCCCTGCGTGCGCCCGGCAAAGGGGTGTTGAAGTAGCCACAGGAGAGATTATCGCCTTCATAGATGCCGATACTCAGGCATCACCTTGCTGGCTTTCAACCATCGTGTCGCGCTTCGTCCAAGAGCCGAGGACGGTGGTGATAAGCGGTCCCTATGCCTACTTCGATGCCGGCAGCATTGCCAGGATTGCCTCCTACGCTGGTAGTTTCATAAGCATTATCTTAGACCAGTTCTTTCGTAAAGTTTCCAATAAGGGTGGTGCCATATGGGGGTCTAACTTCGCCGTGCGACGGTCAGCACTCCTAGAGGTGGGCGGTTTCGATACCAGCATCAGGTTTTACGGAGAGGAGTACGAACTTTCCTTGAGATTAAAGAAGGCCGGTAAGGGAGTCATTATACCCCGGCTCTTTGTCCTTACCTCGGCTCGCCGCCTGAAGAGGATAGGTGTGGTTAACCAATACTGGAACTGGGTTGTGGACTACTTCTCGGTACTTTTCTGGTATGAACCAATTTCCGAAAGGCTGGAAGACTTGCCGTCTAAGGCATTGCAAACAGTGGTTGCCAGTTTTTCCTGGCAGAGAGCTAAAGTATCCTTGTGGTATGTTGCCCTTTTCTTTGTATTACTCTGGTTGCATATCGGCCCCGCGATTGAGGCAGTGGGAAGAGCCATTTATGTCTTTGATATCGGTGTTCTGAGTACATTGTTTGCCTACCACGGGGTCAACCCTCGCTCTTGGTTCTATGGCAAGGTGTTGTCTAATGGCAACCGTAACCATCCCCGGATTGCGCTGACATTTGATGACGGCCCGAACGAACCGTACACCTCCCAGGTTCTCAGCATATTGGAGCAATATAGAATAAAGGCTACCTTCTTTATCATCGGGCAAAACGCCCGGCGCTATCCTGAGATCTGCCGGCGGATAGTGACAACCGGAAATGTGATCGGGAATCACTCCTACAATCACCGCAAGTCACTGTGCCTGAGACGGAGCAAGACAATTGCTCGTGAGATTGAGCTGACCCATGAGGCAATCTATGAGTGTACCGGGTTTGAGCCAAAGCTTTTTCGTCCTCCCCATGGCTTCCGTACCCCCTGGCTGATGCGCACTGTTCGCCACCTCGGGTACACGGTAGTTACCTGGGACAACATGACCGGCGACTGGAAGGCAGATAAGTCCGGCGAGGAGATTGTACGGTCTATTGTTCAGCGGGCAAAGCCAGGGAGTGTAATTGTCCTGCATGATGGCCGCGATAGCAGACCAAGCTATGACCGCAGCCAGATGCTCCGGGCTCTGCCCCACGTCATTGAGCCCCTGAAAGAGCGGGGTTTTGATTTTGTCACCATACCCGAGCTTCTTGAATCGGACGGGGAGTCTTCGGTCTAGCAAGCCCGGTTTCGACATACGAGCGAACTCACGGATGTTGTGGGCCGTACCTGGTCAAAAGTGCTGCCCTGGAAAGCCAGACTTCTTTTAGCTCCCAGGGCTTTTCTCTGAGTCCAGCCACTTCGTCTCCCCGCAAATGATAGATTTGCATTAACCCGGCCATATAGAAGCGGGCACCTTTCTTCCATAAGCTATCGGGCAGTTCCTCGACCTGGAATCCCAGCCGTGTGGCGGCTACATGCTGGAGGGTGCTGCCGTGGAGCGCGGCAACACCTTCGAACTTTCCATCAATCACTTGCTGAGCCAGAAAGTGGAGGTCCTGTGCGAAGCAACCGAGGAATTCCCGGGGCGATTGCGAGGCTCTGAGATTCAGCTTGCGTCTTCTTTTAAACCAGGCATTGTTCAAATGAAGCTCGATGATTGTGTCTCCAGTTTTCACTTCAGAGCCGTCATCTAGTACGATAGCGTGGCCATTGTAATGGCAGACGTCCAGGGAAACAATGCCGCTACCATCGGCTCTCAGAGGCCTGATATGATGGATTACGCTCAAAATTCTGTCCACCGCAGGCCACAACGGCAGGACAAACCGGGGCGGCATATTTTTTGGCATTAGTTTTCTCCGTAATGGGTATACAAGTATAAGTCCATCCGACCAAATTCTACCATATGGACCAGGCGCGTCCTGAGCGTGAAACTACAGCCTATCGAGGCAATTTAATTGAGTTAAAATTGGGCATTGTCCCTGTCTACATTTTGTGCAACAATAGTCTGAGTCATACTATGATTGACTGGTTAAACGGAGCACTTGCTACACTGGCTGCTTCCATAAGCGTTGATAATGCCGCGGGACTGGCAGCTATATTTTTCTTAACCGTATCCGCCGACATCGGTATTCCGTTTCCGTTCTTACTGGACACCATTCTGTTTTTCACTACATATAAAATGGGGGCCTTCTCATTGCCGGTACTCATTCTCATTATTATACTGTTAGGTGGCAGTCTGCTGGGAACGAGCATTATCTACTGGTTGAGTCGGCTGCTGGGCCCAAGATTCGCAAACTGGGTCAGTAGACGTTCTAAATTCCTGCAGCGTAATATTGAACAATTTCAAAATAAGCTGGGTAGATGGACCATACCGGTGATAGTTGCTGCCAGATTGACGCCGGGTTTGATGCAGGTATCGTCGGTGGCTGCCGGCGCAGTGCGCGTCCGCTACCATCAAATGGTGCTGGCCATCGTACTTTCTTTGGCCGTCTACGATGGAACATTAATTATCCTGGGGACTTTAGCCAGGCTGGGGTTCAAGGATGTGGGACCCCAGTATGCCGCCTGGATCGTCATTGGCTTCGTGGCTATAATAGCTACGATATTTGTCGCAGTTCACCTAATAAGGCGCAGGACCAGATTAAGTTAACATTTTGAATTCTAGATCCCGGTGAGGAAGCAGCGATGGGCAAATTCATTCCATGGAATAGTCAACCGATAGAAGAATGGACAAGGAAATATGCGCCGGGAAAATTGATCAACCTCGATGGATATCAAACGCACTACCTTGAAAAAGGGGAAGGCGAACCGATAGTTCTATTGCATGGCTTTGGCTCTGACAGCTACACATGGCACAACAACATATCTGCCTTGGCAGCCAAGTTCAAGATCTATGCTATTGACCTATGGGGCTGTGGTTATAGCACACGTGAACCGCTAGATTACGGATATCCGCTATATGTCAATCAACTGCGTTACTTCATGGACACTCTTAGAATAGAAAAAACTTCTCTCATTGGCCAGTCAATGGGTGGTGGTACCGTAATCAAATTCGCTACAGAGCATAGAGACAGAGTCAAATCAATTGTTCTGGTATGTGCCAGTGGGATGCCGCATAAATACTTGCCGATGCAACAGATACTAGCTTTACCCGGCTTAGGAGAATTGGCACTTAGTCTTCCAACCAACTTTGCTCGTAAGCTCATCATCAAGAGAGTTTACCTATACCGGAAAGAGGTTAGCCAGGAATACTTCGACGGCCTTACCTGGTCGCAAAAAATTAAAGGCAGCAACGAAGCTTATCTTAAAATAATACGCTTGAAGTTTTTTCACACGCTGGGGAATCAAATTCAGCAGCTTGGAGAAATGGGAATCCCTACCTTGATTGTATGGGGACGCCATGACAAAGGTACTCCGCTCAGACTTGGACAAGAAATGCACAAAATCTTAAAAGGCTCAATATTAGAAATTTTCGAGGATTCAAGGCATGAGCCGCATGACGAAGAGCCGGAAAAGTTTAACCGGGCCGTCCTCAATTTTCTCACTAAAACTCAATAGTGCCCAAGATTGTGAAGCTAAGTTGGCCCAGGGGAGACACAATCTGACGCTCTGTGTTGCTTCCCCCCAGGCAACAAATTACTCAGACCTTTCCTTGATATAGCCGGTGCCTGACAGGTATTATATGAGACTTGAACTTATCCTGTAATCAGGTGCGATGATGAAGAAGGCAATGGTTATCCTGGCCAACTATGCAGGTAGCGAGGAGGGCTATGGCTTGCTGGGTCCGCAGATGGCAGCCACCATTATCCAGAATAACACCGGCTATGAGTGTATCGTAGTAGCGGTAGGTCACGATTTTGATAAGGAACTTATCAAGAAAAATGTAATTCAGCTCGTTGGCAGCGAAAGACCGATTATTGGCTTCAGCAGTCTCGGAGGCCGTCCCGAGCTCTGGGAGCTGGCTAAGGAACTAAAGGCGGAAGGGGCTATAACCATTTTGGGTGGGCCTCAAGCTGACGTCGATTATATAGGGGAGGCAGGTTGGGAACAACATCCCCACCGATTCCCCGGGGTAAAGGATAGCTTCAATCTTGCTCTCCAGGGACCTGCCGAGCAGCTAATCCCCTTTATTAATTCCCAGGGCAAAGAGGTGCCTGAGAAAATATTGGGGGCGCTTTTCACCCAGAATAGTATATGCCGGATAAATGAGCGGGGTAAGTGGAATGGAGATTTTCTGAGTAAGGTCAACTGGGGGAATCTGTACAGGCTGGGCTCATCGGGACTGTTGCCGGTGTCGGTGACCAGTGCCCAGGTGGTACAACAGATAGGGTGTCCTTACTCTGCCAGGACGGTGAGGGTCGGCATCGATTATCCGACTAACCTGAAAGACGCCCCCTTCGACAAGAGGGGCCAGATATCACTCAGCCTTCGAGGTTGTAGCTTCTGCGATGTAGCTCGGGATAAAGGGTTTGGCGGTAAGCTATCACTCGATAACGTGTTGGCACAGATAATCAACTTGCCTGAGGATGCGGAGGGGGGGAAAATCCCCTTCGAATTGATAAACGAGGCGTCCTTGACCACCCTGCCTGAACTGCTGTCAGCTATTAAACAGCAGGGGATCGAGATTTCTCAGATAGAGCTGGTCAGCCGGGCCGATTGGTTGATAATGGGTGAAGAGAAACTTCGGGGTGCTTTAAAGTTGGCTAAGGCCATGAAAGCGCGTGTCCTCCTGTCAGCGGTAGGCTTTGAATCCTTCGCTAACTCTATCTTGAGGAATTTGAATAAGGGTTATACGGTCGATACAAACCTTTCCGCCATTAAGCTGATGAGGCAGCTAAAGGAAGAGTTCCCAGACAACTGGTTCTATACAACCGGCGACGGGGCAAGTCATGGCTTCATACACCCTACCCCCTGGGATTCTACGGAGACCGAGCGCGAGATGAGTAGCATCATATTCGCTTACGGCCTGAATCGGGATATTCTTCCCAAGCTTAGCACTCCGCTAATTATCCATCATGCCTGCGGGTTAGCCGATTGGGTAAGAGAACTAGAGATGAGGGAAGGGCTCACACTGAAGAGAATGGCATCCATTATCGAGTGGTGGTAGGTAATAGATACCAATCAGGCTACTGTGCTTCTAATGCGTTGCACAATTTGGCTGAATATTACCCGAGATGTCATGCGCAGAACTGAAACTATTCTAACCAGTTAGACAATCCTTTTTGTCCGAGCCTATCCTTCGATGGCTCCGCATCAATGCTGCCCGATTAATGGTGCTCCTCGGCTTCAGCCTTATCGGCCTCGGCCTTTGTCTTATGCACCGTCTTATCAGGATGATTCGGAGGTGAGTAAATGGTGTATAGCTTCAGTTTAGCTGTCTTTGAGTTGTTGACGACATTATGATAGGTACCTGCCGGAACGATGACGGCATCGCCATCCTTAGCGATATGCTTTTCTTTCCCTTCCAAAACAAATGTCGTTTCGCCTTGCTCAATACGAAAGAATTGGTCTACCTTGGGATGTACTTCATTACCGATTTCTTCACCTGGCTGCAAGCACATTACTACAAGCTGGGCATATTTTCCGGTGAACAAGACCTGCCTAAAATAATTGTTGTCAAGAGTCTGTTTTTCAATCGACCCAACATAGCCTGCCATAATTTCGCCTCCCTTCGTTATTGATGACCTCACTGTAGCATTGGCAAACGCTCCGGTCAACATTTCGCAGTACAATTCCAGGGACACCATACCAATTAGAAATGCTCAAAATCAGGTATTATGTCCCCGGGATACTACGCTAAGGCCCTATTAATTAGTGACTATAGGGATACCCTTCTTAGTTTATTTAAGCTTTGCCCTCATACTTGAAGGAGATCCGCACCTTCGCACGATAAGCGACAACTTTGCCGTTCTCGAGACGCATGTCCAACTCTTCAACCTCAGCAATGCGCAGATCACGCAAGCTCTTCGAGGCCTGTTCAACGGCAGCGGCTGCTGCCTTTTCCCAAGAATCAGTACTGGTGCCAATCAACGTTATTATTTTATAAACACTGTCAATCATGATACCCTCCTTTCAAATTTGTTGTGTATTATACAGCCAATGCCTCAATGAGGCAATTAACAATGTGGCGGATTGTGCAGTTTTCCAGTCGCTTTTAAGCGCTAAGTAATAAATTCGACTCCGCCTTTGGTAATCCGGCTCAGAAGACGCCGAAGGGCAAAGAGCTAAGATTCAAAGCATTCCTGAAATGGCTTAGCAATTGCCTGACCACCCCACAAGGTTCGAGGAAATTAAGCAAACAACCTGGCTTTTTGTGTTTCCCCAATCCCTTAACTATATTTTGACAATCATGTTCCAATAATATAGCATTGATAGTTTTTCCCGGATTGCCAGAGAATAGTCGAATAATCCCTCTGCAATCTATGAAGGTTGGAATCAAGTGTCTAATAAACGCTGGCTGTTTCTGGCAATAGCTTTTCTGGGGGCATTCGCATTCATTTTCTCGATGCAGGCTGCCCCGCCGCTAATTCCTGCTATAACCGACCAATTTGGATTGACCCACACGCAAGCTGCCGGCATCATGCTCTTTGTCGCCCTACCGGGTATATTTCTTTCTATACCAGCTGGTTTGCTGACCGATAGGCATGGCTGCAAGAAACTGTGCTGCGCAGGTCTTGTTCTGGTCTGCCTAGGTAACTTCCTTACCGCATTATCCCCTTCCTTTCATCTGCTTGAAGGGAGCCGGTTTATCGTAGGGATTGGGGGAGCCATTCTATACTCGGCGACTCCTTCACTGATCTTCCAGTGGTTCAGTGGTAAAGAGGCAGGACTCGCCCTAGGCATCTGGGCGCTGAATTTGCCGTTAGCCACAGTCATGGCGTTCAATCTTCTTAATCGCGCCGGATTGGCCTACGGCTGGCGCTACAGCTTCTGGATTGCCGGTGCGCTTGCTTTAGTAGTACTAATTATCTCTGCAGTATTTACAGCCGAGAAAAGGGCGGGCCGTAAGTCTTACTCACTGGCTCCATTACGGATCGGCTCTATATGGATACTGGCTGCGGTATGGGCCGCCTTCAATATGGCAATTCTTTCGCTAACCACCTGGGGAAAGACTCTTTTCATTGATATGAATATTCCGCCCATCCGAGCCGATTTTCTGGCTGGTCTGGTAATGATGGTAACACTAATTACACCCCTCACCGGCTATATTGCTGATAGAATCGGCCGGCGCCGCATCCTTATACTAATTTCTGCAATCGGGGTAATGCTCTGCCTGGCATTTCTACCGATTGCAGGAGAGCAACTTATGATACCGCTCATAATTCTCGGACTTTTTACGGCATTGACCCCGCCCTCGCTATTTGCCCTGCCACCGGAACTGATCGGGCCGGAGAATACAGGGCAGGGCTTTGGCGTTCTCAATACCGCACAGAACTTCGCCGTGCTTATTGGGCCGCTTATTGTGGGCCGAGTGTTGGATAGCACTCAAAGTGACCCGGCGGCGTTTTTCACTATGGCCTCTTTCGCAGTACTAGCAATCATTTTCACTCTATTGCTAAAGGCAAGGTAAATTAGACATAACTAAATGGCAGATTGTGCAGTTTTCCAGTCGCCTTTTCTTTTCACTGCTGCCAATCCCACGTAGAATCATTTGACTATCTAACTCAGCGGGAACGAGGCTAAGCTGGCAAAAATCAGACTCTCCGAGTAAGCTCAGTTCGCATATGTCAACTGACGGGCCTAGTTCTCCGCGCATCTTATTGGTGGCTCTTACCTACGCCTTTTCATCTTTCACCAGCCCCACTCCTGTACCAGCTCCCAGCTTGGCTACCCGGGACAATATTCTTTGCATGTTTTTTACAGGCTCTTAGCTATATGATATAATGACAGCTATACGAAAGTGATTGAATTGGGGGCTACTATGAGTGAACAAGATAAGATAGAAGTCAGACCTATCAAACTAAAAGACATCGACGATATACTTTCCGTTGACGGAGAAATAAGGGCAGTGGGAAATGTTATTACTTATCGTAACTTGACTACTGAATATATATTGTTTGCTGGGCATGGAAAACCTCCTCAGCGAAGCCCGGCTAGTTACATGCGGTCGCTTACCGGAGACGTAGCACCATTGCTGAACTTTAGCTTTGTAGCAGAAGTCAATGGTCAAGTTTGTGGCTTTATCTTAGGCCAAGTGGCGCGTCTGCGTGAGGGCGTCACCGAAATAGGCATAATCCAAATGATAGGGGTTCACCCAGATTATCAACGGAAGGGCATTGGCAGCAAGCTTATCCGTGCTCTGGCTGATAAGTATCGGTCCGAAGGCATAAAAGTGATACGCATAGGAGTAGACCACCGAGACAAGAGCTTACTAGGTCTAGTTGAGCATGTTGGATTTGGCGTTGATCGGCTTGTAGTCTATTCCATGATAGTGTGAAACATGCTTTTGGCCTATATCTAAAAGGTTCCTTACTTCCTGAGTATCTGAATTCCAGGGACACCATACCGATCAAGCCCACTACAAATCAGGTATTATGTCACCAGAATACCTGCCTGAATTGGTTTAGCAGTTTCCCGACCACCTCACGGGGTTCGATGAAGTTAAGCGAACAAACTGGCTAAGCGTTACACATCTCCAGGATAATGAATATATCTTGCGTCTTGGGCGGAAATAAATGAGAAAGAGTCTAATACCTTTTCTTCCATCCTCTACTAGATCCGCCAGGTCTTCTGTTGCCGTAAAACCCACCACCTCTGCTCTCAGAAGGTGGGCGAGCCGCGTTAACATTAAGCGTCTGGTCCTTCATTGCTTTCCCATTGAGGCCAGCAATTGCGGCTTGACCTTCAGACACTATTGCCATTTCAACAAACCCGAATCCTCGGGGGCGCCCAGTGTACTTGTCTGCTATAATGTTTACAGACTTCACTTCTCCAAAAGTCCCAAATTCCTGACGTAATTCCTCTTCAGTTATCTCGTAGGGTAAGTTACCCACATAAATCTTCATACTAGTGCTCCTTTCATTTAATCTCGTAATCCTTGCGGAGAAAATGGCGGTGGGACTTTGCCTTGCGCAGAATTCCATTCATTTGCACCATCCCTTGAAAGCGACACAACAGGGAAACCTGAGAATAACCTTCACGTATCGAGACTCTCATTGAGATGATACATCTCCACATTCTAGAAACATAGACGGGCAGGGTATCCCCGGCCCGTCTATGTCCGTGGTCAAACCGGCATTATCTACTCAGTCTGACTTTATTGTAGCAATCCCTACAATAGACCGGCCTGCCATTGGTAGGCTCAAAAGGCACTTCGGTTTCTTTGCCGCACTCGGCGCATATGGCAGGAAACATTTGGCGTGGGAGCCCGTAGCTGTTACCACGACCATACCGCTCTGCCTTCCTTGCCTGGCGGCATGAGGGACAGCGCTTGGGCTCATTAGTATAGCCCTTGGTTTGAAAGAACTCTTGTTCCTCAGCGCTGAAGGTGAAGTCAGCCCCACAATCGGCACACTGAATAGTTTTGTCCTGAAAACTCATTGGATGACCTCCTTTCTCAAGATCTTTAGCTGGGGTTTGGGTCATCCAACACTTAATATGAATCTAGCAGAATCCTAAGAAGATTGCAATAACCTAAACTTACACTATTAAATACATCATACACCGATTATTAAGATTGTCAAGTCCCGCTATGGCTTTATTCCATGTCTACGTCTGCCTCAATCGTACACTGCTGTACTCCCTATACTTTGATGCCTCCTGGTAATTAGAATTTTATGCCAATCACTGTAACAATAAATACCCTGGAAAACCAAGCCGCTTAAAACTCCGTAGGATATTGCCGAAGCCAAAAATTGGACTTCTATTATCAGACTAAGAATTATTATCCCTGCAGAGATAAGCCAATGGTGAAGGTGAACCCCATGCCTCCCAAAAGGAATGACAATTGATCTTATTCTACCCTGTTTCCCACTCATTTTGCCGGCCATATATTTGGTTAGCCCAAAACCTAGAAGACAGCCCACAAAGAAGAGATAACCAAGAATAATACTAGTAGCTAGTACTAGCAGGATGCAAACTAGCTTTCTCTTCATCTAAGAGATACTCCCTATAAGACATCGGGGTGAGAGGATTTGAACCTCCGACCACCTGAACCCCATTCAGGTGCGCTACCAGGCTGCGTTACACCCCGTCGTCTTGCCTTTCGTAATATGTTATCACATGAAACTGCCAAGGCAACAACCTCGAAATCGAAAACCGGGCGAACCCCCTAGCAGGAATTTTATAGCGATAGCTATCTGGCAAGGACTTGCCTTCCTTATAAATAAGCATTAGGTGATAAATTCAATTCCGCCTTTGATAATCTGGCTCAGAATATGCCGAAGGGCAAAGATTGCCAGATCGCTTATTAAGGCTTCTTGTCTCGGTCAATGCAAAACGAGGAACTAAACAGAATGACTTTTTGTTGTTCCACAAATAAGACGGAATGTGTAAGCTGAACTTTCTGGCTATTATGTAACCATGTGCTCTGTTAAATGAACCACATCTATGTGGACTGTTTCTCTATCTCAAACCTTCCG